>Ga0256407_10000296_pt1 | contig 123183 bp, 107 predicted proteins | sample RumenRJG_04DNA_FD_193489 | JGI IMG/M metagenome (GOLD analysis project Ga0256407, IMG submission 193489) | Bovine rumen microbial communities from Lethbridge, Alberta, Canada - RJG_04 | ecosystem: Host-associated > Mammals > Digestive system > Stomach > Rumen | place: Canada: Alberta... | reverse complement strand
CGGCGCGAAGCTCCGCCATCTTCGGCAGCAGCCGGTCCCGGATCTCTTCGGCAAGCAGAGGTGTATCCGTCACCGTGGACAGCGTCGCCAGTGTCTCGTCCAGCTCCGCGGCGCCCTTCTCGATCTGATCCGCCAGGGCGGAGAGCTTCTGCACCAGATGCTTTTCATAGCTGCAGCTGAGTACCGGCACCAGTGTCAGCTTCTTTGCCGCGGCATCGGCAACGGAGGCCGCATAGCTCTCCACAGCGGGCAGAATCTCTTTACTCACCATCTCGCTCATGGTGCGCGCCTCAATCTCGATGGTCTTGCAGTAGTTTTCCAGCATGATCTCGTAGCGGGAGCGGAGCTCTGTCTCGGTGTAGACCTTCTGCCGGATCAGCATCTGCATGCTCCTGGGATCCAGCAGGGCCTTCATGGCGTCCGGCGTGGTGCGCAGATTGTGCAGCCCGCGCTCCTCCACGGCCTCGCGGATCCATGCGTCGTCATAGCCGTTGCCGTTGAAAAGGATGCGCTTGTGCGCTTTTAAGCTCTCCAGCAGCAGCTCGTGCAGGGCAGAGTCGAAGTCCGCAGCGCCTTCCAGGGAGTCCGCGAACTTTCCCAGCGTGTCCGCCACAGCGGCGTTCAGCATGATGTTGGCGCAGGCGATGGAGTTGGACGAGCCCACCATGCGAAACTCAAACTTGTTGCCCGTAAAGGCAAAGGGGCTGGTGCGGTTGCGGTCGGTGGTATCCCGCAGGAAGCGCGGCAGGGTCAGCACGCCCAGCATCATCTCGCTCTTCTCGGTCCCGGTGTAGGGCTTCTCGGTCTCCAGCGCCTCCAGCACCGCCGTCAGCTCATCCCCCAGGAAGACGGAGACCACGGCGGGCGGCGCCTCGTTGGCGCCCAGGCGGTGGTCGTTGCCAGCAGTGGCGACGCTGGCCCGGAGCAGGTCGGCATATTCGTCCACGGCCTCCAGGACCGCCGTGAGAAACAGCAGGAACTGCGCGTTTTCATAGGGAGACTCCCCGGGGGAGAGCAGGTTTACGCCGGTGTCGGTGGAGATGGACCAGTTGTTGTGCTTGCCGGAGCCGTTGACGCCTGCGAAGGGCTTCTCGTGCAGCAGGCAGACCAGCCCGTGCTTTTCCGCCACGCGCTGCATGACCTCCATGGTCAGCTGGTTGTGGTCGGTGGCGATGTTGGTGGTGGTGTAGATGGGCGCCAGCTCATGCTGGCAGGGGGCAACCTCGTTGTGTTCGGTTTTGGCAAGGATGCCGAGCTTCCAGAGTTCCTCGTTCAGCTCCTCCATGTAGGCTTGCACCCGGGGCTTGATGACACCGAAGTAGTGGTCGTCCAGCTCCTGCCCCTTGGGCGGCTTTGCGCCAAAGAGCGTGCGCCCGGTGTAGACTAGGTCGCGGCGCTTCTTCCAGAGCTCCCGGTCGATGAGGAAATATTCCTGCTCCGGGCCCACGGAGGAGGTCACACGCTGGACGTCTTTGTTTCCGAAGAGCCGCAGGATGCGCAACGCCTGGGTGTTCAGCGCCTCCATGGAGCGCAGCAGCGGCGTCTTCTTGTCCAGCGCCTCCCCGCCGTAGGAACAGAAGGCCGTCGGGATGCAGAGGACCTTACCCTTGATGAAGGCGTAGGAGGTGGGGTCCCAGGCGGTATAGCCCCTGGCCTCGAAGGTGGCGCGCAGGCCGCCGGAGGGGAAGGAGCTGGCGTCCGGCTCGCCCTGGATCAGTTCCTTGCCGGAAAACTCCATGATCACACCGCCGTCCGGCGCGGGGGAGATGAAGCCGTCGTGCTTCTCCGCCGTCACGCCGGTGAGCGGCTGGAACCAGTGAGTGAAATGGGTCGCGCCCTTCTCCACGGCCCAGTCCCGCATGGCGGCGGCCACGGCGTCCGCGACCTTGGGATTGAGCGGCTGGCCCTTTTTCATGGTCTGCTTCATGGCGCGGTAGACCTCGCCCGTGAGGCGGGCTTTCATGGCCCGGTCGTCAAACACCAGGCTGCCGAAGGATTCTGTTAAGGTTCTCATGTGCTTCACCCTTTCAAAATGGAACAAAACAAAAAAACACTGGCGCCTCAGAGGGGCACTTCACCCTCTGAGACGCCAGTGTCTCAAGACATTCGCGAGTATAATCCCGTTTATCCGCTTTGTCAATAGACGCAAATCTCTTTCTGCGATTTGCATTGACAGGGAATGAGACCCGAATGGAATCTTTCAGCACATTGTACGAATCGGTAAGAGTCGAGCACGGCAAACTCCACGCGGCAGGAACTCCCGGAATATGGGTATCGGGCAGAGGATAACATCAAACAATCGGGTAGAGGATAACATCAAACCTGCGGTTGACAAATATAGCAAATCGGTGTATTTTTATCGCGTTGAACAAGGACGTTCATCTGGGATTTGTGCCCCCGGATGAACGTCCTTTTCTCTGTTTTTGATGGAAAACAGCGTTTTGAACCGAGATACCTGTCCGTATCACACGCGGCACACATGCGATGCCGCGTTTGGTCGGCGCGGGGATTCGCCTTGCTCGCCTATGGTGTGCTTGAGGCAGCTTTGCAAAAGGAGGAGCAGCATGGCGCATGAACAATATCCGCTGTATGATCCGCGCTTTGAACACGATGCCTGCGGCATTGGTGCGGTCATCAGCATTCAGGGCATCCAGTCCCACCGTACGGTGGACGATGCACTCAAAATCGTGGAGAATCTGCAGCATCGCGCGGGCCGGGACGCCTCCGGTGAAACCGGTGACGGGGTCGGCCTTATGATGCAGATCCCCCACAAGCTCTTCTGCAGAGAGGCGCTCAAGGCGGGGCTTCCCGATCTGGGAGCGCCCAGGAGCTATGGCGTGGGGATGTTCTTTTTCCCTCAGGATGTCCTGTCACGAATGCAGGCGCAGAAGATGCTGGAAATCATTGCGGGACGTAACGGGCTGGAGTTTCTCGGCTGGCGCAGGGTGCCGACAAATCCGGAAATCCTCGGCAAAGCAGCGCGGGACGCCATGCCCTGCATCATGCAGTGCTTTGTGCGCAAGCCGGAGGATTGTCCCTCCGGGCTGGACTTCGATCGGCGGCTCTACATCATCCGGCGGGAGTTTGAGCAGAGCGGCATCGGCACTTACATTCCCTCCTTTTCCAGCCGTACGATCGTTTACAAGGGCATGTTTCTGGTCGATCAGCTCCGGGCCTTTTATCCGGATCTTCAGGATCCGGACTGTGAAAGCGCGATGGCAATGGTGCATTCCCGTTTTTCCACCAACACCAATCCCAGCTGGGATCGGGCACACCCGAACCGACTGCTGATGCACAACGGGGAGATCAACACGATCCGCGGGAATATAGACAGGATGCTGGCCAGGGAAGAGACGCTGCACTCCCCGGTCATCTCCGAAGAGGATATGGACCGCATTTTCCCTGTCATTGACACGGCGGGGTCAGATTCCTCCATGCTGGATAACACGCTTGAATTTCTTATGATGAACGGGATGCCGCTTGCACAGGCGCTGATGATCATGATTCCCGAGCCATGGGCGCACGACCGGAAAATGAGCCAGCAGAAAAAGGACTTCTATCAATACTACGCCACCATGATGGAAGCATGGGACGGGCCTGCCGCCATTGTCTTTTCCGACGGCGACGTAGTGGGCGCGGTGCTGGACCGCAACGGGCTTCGCCCCTGCCGCTGGTATCAGACGGACGATGACTATCTCATTCTCTCCTCTGAAGTCGGTGTGCTGGATATCCCCCAGGAGAAGGTGTTAAAGAAGTCGCGCCTGCGTCCCGGGTGCATGCTGCTTGTAAATACTGTCGAGCATCGTATTGTGGAAGATAAAGAGCTGAAAGACCTGGTCTCCTCTCACAGCCCGTACGGCGAGTGGCTGGACGCCTGTCTGCTGCATCTGGCGGACCTGCCCATACCGAATCGTTCCGTCGACAAGCACAGTCAGGTTATGCGCGACAAGCTTTACAAAGCCTTCGGATACACCTATGAGGAAGTCAAAGACTTGATCCTTCCCATGGCAAAGCACGCAGCGGAGCCCACGGCTTCCATGGGCACAGACATTCCGCTGGCCGTTTTATCCGAAGCCCGGCAGCCGCTGTTCAGCTACTTCAAGCAAATGTTTGCCCAGGTCACGAATCCGCCGCTGGACGCCAGGCGGGAGGAAATTGTGACCGACACTTCGGTCTTTCTCGGCGCAAGCGGGAATCTTCTGCTGGAACAGGCGGAAAACTGTGCGGTTTTGCAGATCGAAAACCCCATCCTTACCAGTGTGGACATGCTGAAGATCCGATACCTCGACAACCCGGAGTTCCATGTGGAGACGATCTCCCTGCTCTATTATGTGCGCACGCCTCTGGATCGGGCGCTGGACCGGCTCTTTGTCTCCTGCGACAGAGCGTACAAAAATGGTGCCAATATCCTGATCCTTTCCGATCGCGGCGTAGATGAAAACCACGTGGCCATTCCCTCACTGCTGGCTGTATCGGCGGTCCAGCAGCACCTCGTGCGCACCAAGAAGCGCACCGCCGTTTCGATCATTCTGGAGAGTGCGGAGCCGCGTACCGTTCACCATTTCGCCACACTCCTGGGTTACGGTGCGCAGGCGATCAACCCCTATCTCGCACATGAGTGCATCGGAGAGCTCGTTGATCGCGGCATGCTTGATAAAGATGTCGGCGTTGCCGTTGACGATTACAACCACGCCATTCTGAACGGCCTTGTCAAGATCGCTGCCAAAATGGGCATCTCTACCATCCAGTCCTACCAGGCGGCCCAGATCTTTGAATGCGTCGGCATCAGCAGGAGCGTTGTGGAGCGCTATTTCACCAACACCGTCAGCCGCGTGGAGGGCATCGGCCTTGCGGAGATCGACGAGAGTGTGGAGTGGCAGCACGATCAGGCGTTTGAACCGCTGGGTCTGGGCTTTGACGGGACGCTCAATTCCGTCGGTTCCCACAAGCTGCGCTCCGGACCGGGGAAAGAGGATCACATGTACAATCCCCTTACCATCAAGTTCCTGCAAAAGGCAGTCCGTGAGGGAGACTATGCGGTTTTCAAGCAGTACTCCGCGCTGGTGGACGATCAGGCGATACCCCACACCCTGCGCGGGCTTCTGGGTATGCGCTTCGATCCCGACGGCGGGATCTCAATTGACGAAGTGGAGAGCGTGGAAAGCATCGTGAAGCGCTTCAAGACCGGGGCCATGAGCTACGGCTCCATCTCCGAAGAGGCCCACACCTGCCTTGCCATCGCCATGAACACCCTCGGCGGCAAATCCAACTCCGGCGAGGGCGGAGAGAAGCCCGAACGACTGGCCGATCCGCTGCGCTGTTCGGCCATCAAGCAGATCGCTTCCGGGCGCTTCGGCGTCACCAGCGCCTATCTCACTTCTGCAAAAGAATTGCAGATCAAGATGGCCCAGGGCGCAAAGCCCGGCGAGGGCGGGCATCTGCCGGGCAGCAAGGTCTACCCGTGGATCGCCCGCACCAGGCTCTCCACCCCCGGCGTCACGCTCATCAGCCCCCCGCCGCACCATGATATTTATTCTATTGAGGACCTGGCGCAGCTCATCTACGACCTCAAAAATGCAAACCGGGATGCCCGCATCAGTGTCAAGCTGGTGTCCGAGGTCGGCGTCGGCACGATCGCCAGCGGCGTCGCCAAGGCCGGCGCCCAGGTGGTGCTGATCTCCGGCTATGACGGCGGCACCGGCGCGGCTCCCGCCTCATCCATCCACAACGCGGGTCTGCCCTGGGAGCTGGGACTTGCCGAAGCGCATCAGACGCTCATCAAAAACGGGCTGCGCAGGCAGGTGGTGCTGGAAACAGACGGTAAGCTCATGACCGGGCGGGATGTGGCCATTGCCTGTATGCTGGGCGCCGAGGAATTCGGCTTTGCCACCGCGCCGCTGGTGTGTCTCGGCTGCTGCATGATGCGGGTGTGTAATCTGGATACCTGTCCGGCCGGCGTCGCGACCCAGAATCCGGAACTGAGACGCCGCTTTTCCGGAAGGCCCGAGCATGTGATCCACTTCATGCGCTTTGTGGCACAGGAACTGAGGGAGATCATGGCAAAGCTCGGTGTGAGGACAGTCGATGAACTGGTTGGCCGGACGGACCTGCTGGTGGAGCGCGAAAAGCGCATCACGCACCGCGCAGAGACCGTGGACCTCTCCGCCCTGCTTTCCATGCCATGCCCCCACCCCGTTCCGCATTTCGAGCCGGAATCTGTTTACGATTTTCACCTGGAGCGGACCAAGGACCAGGGTGTGCTTCTGAAGGAACTCGGCGAAAAGCTCAGAGCGAAAACGCCCGGCAGTGTAACAGTCTCGGTCTCCAGCACCGACCGCGCCTTCGGAACACTCTTCGGTTCGGAGATCACACGGCGCTATGGGAACAGCCTGGAAGACGACACCTATACCGTCCATTGTCGGGGCGGCGGCGGACAATCCTTCGGTGCCTTTATCCCGAAGGGGCTTACGCTGCGGCTCGAGGGCGATTCCAATGACGGCTTCGGCAAGGGGCTGTCCGGAGGAAAGCTGATCCTGTATCCGCCGAAGAGCTTCCTTCTCCCGGCAGATGAAAATATCATTGTCGGCAACGTGGCGCTATACGGCGCAACCTCCGGCACAGCGTTCATCTCCGGCGTCGCCGGTGAGCGCTTCTGTGTGCGCAACTCAGGCGCCACCGCCGTTATAGAGGGCGTAGGCGACCACGGCTGTGAGTACATGACGGGCGGCCGGGTGCTCATTCTGGGACTGACCGGCAAAAACTTTGCCGCCGGAATGTCCGGCGGCGTGGTCTACGTATTGGATGAGGCGCACGATCTTTATACCCGCATGAATAAGAGCGGTCTGCATGTCGGCCCGGTCAGGGAGCCGAACGATGTGCAGGAGCTGCGGGATCTCCTGCAGGCGCATCTTGACGCCACCGGGTCAAAGAAGGCCGCCTTGATCCTGGAGGATTTTAAGGCGCATCTGCCCGCCTTCAAGAAGATCATCCCCGTGGACTATGAGCGCATGCGCAGGGCTATCGAAAACTTTGAAAGCCGCGGCGAGACGCAGGAGCAGGCTGAGATCAAGGCGTTTTATGCCGCCGTGAATCACTGAGGAGGTGGACGATATGGGAAAACCGACGGGATTTCTGGAATATGAACGCAGGGGGAATCCTGTGCGTCCGCCTCTTGAGCGGATAAAGGACTGGGAGGAATTCCATCTTCCGGCATCCGAAGAGCAGCGGCGTGAGCAGGGCGCGCGGTGCATGAACTGCGGCGTGCCCTTCTGTCAGGCCGGGGTGCAGTTTGAAGGGAAGCAGCTTGGATGCCCGCTGCACAACCTGATTCCCGAGTGGAACGACAGCATCATGGACGGGAATTTTGCCCACGCATTGTCGCGGTTATTGAAAACAAATAATTTTCCCGAGTTTACAGGCCGCGTCTGTCCCGCTTTCTGTGAGCAGGCATGTACCTGTGGGCTGTACGGTGATTCTGTCACTGTACATGACAACGAACTGAGCATCATAGAATATGCCTTTGCCCACCATCTGATGGAGCCGCGCTTTTCGCCCAACAGTTCCGGCAAGAAGGTGGCGGTGGTAGGCTCCGGCCCGGCGGGACTCGCGGCGGCTGACCAGCTCAACCACCGGGGGCACTGCGTTACGGTGATCGAAAAGCGGCAGCATCCAGGCGGGCTCCTGATGTATGGCATCCCGAACATGAAGCTGCCAAAGTCTGTCGTCCGCCGCCGCATCGAACTCATGACGCGCGAGGGTGTGAGTTTCGTGACCGGAATTGACGCTGCCGAGAGTGCAGTGGCAAGGCGTCTGACGGAAGAATATGACGCGGTGGTGCTCTGCTGCGGGGCGGAGAAGCCGCGCCCGCTCGGCATTGACGCCGAGGGGGTCCGGGGCGTGTGCTTTGCCATGGACTTTCTGCCCGCCGCCGTGGAGCGGCAGCTGCTGTCCCTCTCCCCAGGCGTCCCCTCTGCCGAGGAGAAAAACGTGGTCATCATCGGTACCGGCAATACAGCCAGCGACTGCGCGGCGACAAGCATCCGGCAGGGCTGCAGGAGCCTTGTGCAGCTTGTGCGCAGACCGAAGGCGGATTATCTTGCAGCGGACGGCAGCCTCCCGCATGACTATGCGCAGGAGGAGGCTGCGGCGGTTTTCGGCAGGGATCCGCGCATGTTCTCGCAGAGCCTTGCGGCATTGGAAACCGATGCGACCGGAAATCTCACGGCTGTTGTCACGAAAGACGGGACAAAACTTCCCTGTGAGCTGCTCATCGCGGCAACGGGCTTTGCCGGGTGCCGGGAAGATGTCTGTACCGCTTTCGGTGTCGCGCACGACCGCACCGTGAAAACCGGGACAGGTGCTTTCCAGACCAGCGTTCCGCATATTTTCACAGCCGGCGACATGCACCGCGGCCAGTCTCTTGTGGTTCACGCCATTGCCGAAGGGCGCGCATGTGCCGCCGAGGTCGATCGCTTTCTCATGGGTTACACAAATCTCATCTGATCGGAGGAACCCGCATGGCTGCTTTTGAACCGATCCTGTCCGGCATTCCGGGGCTGGACAGCTGTCTTGATTCCATCCGTCTGGGCGACAACGTAGTGTGGCAGGTCTCCGACCTGGACGCATTTCGGTATTTTGCGAGAGCATTTGCCGAGCAGGCCGTCCGGGACGGAAGAAATATTCTCTACATCCGTTTTGCCGGGCACGATCCCATCCTGCCTGCCATGCCCGGCGTACGGGAGATACATGTGCCCCTTTCCCATCTCTTTGAATCCTTCACCGTTGACATTCACAATCTCATCGAAAGGGAAGGGCGCGATGCCTTCTATGTCTTTGACTGTCTTTCCGAACTGGAGGAGGCGTGGGCAACGGATCTCATGATGGGAAACTTCTTCCACCTGACCTGTCCCTTCCTGTTTTCTCTGGACACCGTCGCGTATTTCCCGGTACTGCGCGGCAGACATTCCTTCGACGCGATCGACATTATTGCCAACACCACGCAGCTCTTCCTGGATGTCTTTCCCGCCGGTCAGGACAAGCTCTTTTTTCGGGCGGAAAAGGTCTGGGAAAGACCGCTTGCGCATCTGGCCCAGCCCTGCGGCTGCGATCTCAAAGACGGCAGCTTTTATCCCATTTCGGAGAGTGTGGAGCTCAGCCGCTTTTACCGCAGCCTGAACGACGCGAAGGGCCTCAAAAACAGGCAGAGCATGGACAGCTGGGAGCGCTTCTTCCACGCGGCCCGCGTGAAATTCGATGCCGGGCTGGACATCCGGAGCGAGTGTGACCGGATGTGCGACATCATGCTCACGCGCGATGCGCGTATGCGCGGCATGATCGTTCAGCAGTTTCAGCCCGAAGATTATTTTGAGATCCATGACCGCATGATCGGCACCGGCCTCATCGGCGGCAAAGCCTGCGGGATGCTGCTTTCGAGGAAGATCGTACAGAACCGGGACGCGGAGCTTTTTGAGCGCATTGAGCCGCACGACTCCTTTTACATCGGCTCCGACGTGTTCTACTCCTTTATTGTGGACAACGGTCTGTGGGATCTCAAGCTCAGTCAGAAGACGGCGGACGGGTATTTTTCTCAGGCGCAGGCGTTCTCGGACGCCTTGCTCTCCGGCGTATTTGCGCCGCCGCTTCGCACGCATTTCCGCCAGCTTCTGGAGTATTACGGCAACGAGCCCATTATCGTGCGCTCAAGCTCGATCCTCGAGGACGGCTTTGGCAACGCCTTTGCCGGGAAATACGAATCTGTTTTCTGCAGCAATCACGGGACACTGGAGGAGCGCCTGCACGCGTTTGAATCAGCCATTCGCACCGTTTATGCCAGCGCTGTCAGTCTTTCGGCTCTGGATTACCGAAAACGGCGCGGGCTTGAACATCTGGATGAGCAGATGGGCGTCCTTGTCCAACGGGTTTCCGGCTCTCACTACCAGGGCTTTTTCATGCCCTGCGCGGCGGGCGTCGGCTATTCCTCCAGCCCTTACCGCTTCGGACTCGTCCATCCCGAAAAGGGCATGCTCCGCCTGGTGTGCGGCCTCGGGACCGCCGCCGTGGATCGCCGCACGGGGTCCTATCCGCGTATGGTCGCGCTGGACAGACCTTCTGTCGTATGGCAGACCTCCTCGGCAGATCGCCATCAGTTCTCCCAGCGCCTTGTGGATGTGGTCAGTGATGCGTCTGACGGAGTGGACACGCGGGACGCGGAGAAAATCCGCGCCGCACTCCCTCCCTATCTGACCGCTCTGCTCTATTCCCATGACCGGGAGACGGAAGCGATCCTGCGGGAACAGGGGATCCGCGAAGACATACTGTTCGTTTCCTGTGAAGGACTGGTAACCAACAGGGATCTGATGCGGGACATGAGTGAGATCCTGCGCCTGCTGCAGGAAACTTACGACTATCCGGTCGATATTGAGTATACGATCAACTGCTCCTCAAGGGGCGAATATGTGATCAGTCTGCTGCAGTGCCGCCCCCTGCAGCTGACCCGTACCGGCGACAGAGTTTCCATCCCGGCAGATCTGAAGGATGAAGATATTCTGATCGAAACTGTCGGTACTTCCATGGGCTTTTCCCGCAGCTTTGCTCTGGATGTGCTGGTATATGTAGACCCGGTCGCCTATTATAACCTGCCCTATCGTGACAAGTACCGCGTCAAGCAGCTGCTTTCAGCCATCAACTGGCGCCTTCGCGGGCAGAATAAACGCATGCTGCTCATAACGCCCGGCAGGATCTGCACCAGTTCTCCGGAGCTTGGAGTGCCGACGGAGTTTTCCGACATCAGCGAGTTTGACACGATCCTGGAGCTTGCGGATCGTCGGGCCGGGTACATGCCCGAGCTCAGCTACGGCAGCCATATCTTTCAGGATCTTGTGGAGGCGGAAATCTTATATTCGGCTGTGTTCGAAGGAGCAAGTACGCTCTTTTTCCGGGAACAGGAGCTGAAATCCAAAAACGACCTTGTGGAGTTCGTCGATTCGCCGGACGGCATGGAGAACGTCGTCTATCTGCGCCGGATGCACTCCGGTGAGCTGTGGGAGTATTACGACCTGTCGAGCGAGAGGTTTCTCATAGTCCGCAGAACACGCTGATACGCAGTTCGCGCCGAGGAGAAGCCCGCGATGCCGGGCCTCGTATCGGGCTGGAAATGTCACAGCGGGTTACGCGCTTCATTGAAAGCGAAAGCCCGAAGCATTTTTCGGGCACCGCAAGGTGGACGCAAATCCCTCCTTCTGCGCCAGTAAAGTACTCTGATTTTAATGGAATCAGAGTACTTTTCTTTTTGCCCAAAAACCCAGTAAAATCAAGCGTTTCAGCGTTTTAAGGCCGATCTCGGATGCTCCCGGGACCGGCCTTTTTGCGTTTATGCGGTTTTTTCTGCTTTTGGGTTCGTTGGATGATTCCCTGAGTTCGTTGGAATAATGGGTAGTTCGTTGGATTTGCAACCATGGGCAATAAAAATGTACCCCAGAAGCCGGACAGTTTGAATCGTGAGAATACCGGTCTGTGGATTGGGATTGCGCGGATTCGTTGAAGAGGTCTCAGTGAACTTATTTTTGTCAAGATTGTATATAAATAATGCCCGATCCTGGCTGAGCGTCGCGCTTGAAGCCTTGATTATTATGTTGTTTTCGCAGTTTTTTCCGATTCGTCTTGTGCAGGTTGACGGGAAAAATCGGACCGAAATTTGACAAATATCCACCATGGTGGTATAACGCCTCCCAACATCAGGGTGAAAGGAGGCTTTTTTATAAGTAACAACAATACCATGATGCAGTATTTTGAATGGTACCTGCCGAATGACGGCTTTTGGTGGAAGCGCTGCTCTGCAAAAGCGGAAAGGCTTGCCGCCCTTGGTATCACTGAAGTATGGCTACCGCCGGCCTATAAAGGCACCTCTCAGGAGGATGTCGGCTACGGCGTTTATGATATGTATGATCTCGGAGAGTTCGACCAAAAGGGAACGATCCGAACCAAATACGGCACAAAAGATGAATACACCGCGGCGATCCAGGCCTTTCATGAGGCAGGCATCCAGGTGTTCGGAGATATTGTGCTCAACCACCGCATGGGCGGTGACGAATTGGAAGAGGTCAGCGCTGTCGGCGACGACCCGGAAGATCGGCTGACACAGCTCGACGGGGCGCACAAAGTGTACGTGTGGTCGAAGTTCACCTTCCCCGGCCGGCATGGAAAGTATAGCGCATTTACCTGGGATCATCGTCACTTTAACGGTACGGACTGGGACGAACGCAGCCAGCGCGCCGACCGCATCTACCGCTTTGCTGGTAAACACTGGGCCAGAGAGACAGACCCCGAGAAGGGCAACTTCGACTATCTGATGGGTATGAATGTCGACATGTCAAACCCCGCCGTCCGGCGCGAGACAGAGAAGTGGCTGCGGTGGTATCTCAAAGAAACCGGAATCGACGGGCTGCGACTTGACGCGGTCAAACATATCAGCTTTTCCTTTTACAGTGAGTTGCTGAAGCGTTTGCGTGCGGAAGGCTATCCGAGTCTTCCCGCGGTCGGAGAATACTGGAGCGGAGATCTGGGACGGCTGCTGCTCTATCTCGATGCGGTGGACAATGAGATGTCTCTGTTTGACGTAGCCCTGCATTACAATTTCTTCCATGCCTCTGAGCAGGGAAGCAATTATGACATGAGCCGTATCTTTGAAAACACGCTGGTGGCTGAACGGCCTGCAAACGCGGTCACTTTTGTCGATAACCACGATACCCAGTACGGCCAAAGCCTTGAGTCTTTCGTTTCCGACTGGTTCAAGCCCCTTGCCTACGCACTTGTGCTGTTGCGGCTGGACGGTCTTCCCTGCGTGTTCTATTCCGACTATTACGGCAATTCCGCGAAAAACCGGCCTCTTGTTCCGGATCTCGGAAAAATGATCAAGATTCGCCGGTTCTATGCTTACGGTGAGCAGGAGGATTATTTTGACGATCCGCACTGCATAGGATGGACGCGTTGCGGCGATGATGAACATCCCGATTCCGGGCTTGCAGTTTTGATGTCGAATGCGGAGGAAAGCACAAAGCGTATGTGGATCGGCGAACGCTTCGCAGGTGTGAACTTTTACGATGCGCTGGGCAAATGCCCTGAGCCTGTGACAGTCGGCGAGGACGGCTGGGGCGTGTTTCGCGCGAAGAGCGGCAGCGTTTCAATTTGGGTACGTGCCGGCGCCTTCGAAGATCTGGTAGTAAACGAATAGCGCGGGATAGCATTACAAGAATTCACAGTTTGTTAATTGACAAATCCCGGAAACAAGCGTAGAATCCGCGTCATTGGAGATGGGCGGCATCCCATCGGTGTGATCGGCACCTTAACCCGCAGAGCATGACCAATTTACTTGCGAGCCGCCGGCGGCTTGATAGCCGGACGTTGAGCGGGCAACAATCGTCAGCCAGGATTTGACGAGCAACCGATTTTGATCCCCGGCAGGCAAAGTGCGTCCCTTGCCTCCGGTGATCATCGCGCATCCACTAAATACGGATAGCACAAGGCTCCTTCCGAAAAAACGGAGGGAGCCTTTTTGTGCGTACTTTACGGGAAGGCGGATCACGGGTATAATGCAGATGAAAAGGGGGCTGATCCGATGGATTTCAAAGATAAAAGCTACGACGTGTTTCGCATGTTCAACGACCGCTGGGCGCTGGTCACGGCGGGAACGATCGAGAACTACAACACCATGACCATCGCCTGGGGAAGCATGGGGACGATCTGGGGCCCGCCGCACAAGGGGCGGCCGATCCTGACGGTCTACGTCTCCCCGGCGCGCTATACGCACCACTTTCTGGAAGCCAACGAGTATTTCACCGTCAGCTTTTTCCCGGAGGAGTATCGGCAGGATCTGAGCGTTCTCGGAAGCAAGTCCGGCCGGGACGGGGACAAGGTGGCGCTGACGCAGCTCACGCCGGTCACGGTCGAGCACGGTGTTGATTTTGAGCAGGCGGAGCTGAGCTTTGTCTGTAAAAAGCTCTACGCTCACCAGTTTGAGAAAGAACAGGTGCCGCAGGAGGTCGCGGACTGGATCTATAAGCGCATGCCTCCCCACACCATGTTTATCGGGGAGATCGTGGATGTGATCGAGAGATGAAAGAATTAGAGCAAATACAATTTCTGAATGAGACGCTGCTGGACGAGATGCCGCAGTACCGCCGGGAGGCAAAGCGCGTCCCGCGAAACGCGGAGGAGCAGCGCACTTTCCTGCGCTGTCTGATGAACGTCCGCGAGCCCGGCGCGCTGTCCGAGCGCTTTCTGAAGGCACAGGATGAGCTGCTGAGCCGGGAGCGGGAGGAAAAGGGCGTCGTCCATGTGGCGGAGCTCCCGTCCGTCCCTTACGATGAACGGCTCGTCCTCTGGCAGGGCGACATCACGAGGCTGGACGCGGACGCCATCGTGAACGCGGCCAACGCCCAGCTTCTGGGCTGCTTTCGGCCGGGGCACAACTGCATCGACAACGTGATCCACTCCGCCGCCGGACTGCAGCTTCGCGAGGAATGTGCCGCGATCATGCGTGCCCAGGGCCACGAGGAGCCGACCGGACAGGCCAAGCTCACCGGGGGCTACAATCTTCCGGCCAGGCATGTGCTGCACACCGTCGGCCCGATCATAGACGGGCCGCTGACCGACCGCGACCGGGAGCTGCTCGCCTCCTGCTACCGCTCCTGCCTCGCGCTGGCGGAGGAAAAGGGGCTCAAAAGCGTGGCTTTCTGCTGCATCTCCACGGGTGTGTTCCGTTTCCCCAAGGGCGAGGCCGCCCGGATCGCCGTGGCGACCGTGAAGGAAACCCTGCAAAACAGCCGGATCGAGAAGGTCGTCTTCTGCGTCCACGGAGACGAGAATCTGAGGATCTATCAGTCGCTGCTTTTGGCATAGAAACGAGCGTAGCTTAAACCCCATCCGATCGTTGAAGTCGGATGGGGTTTAAGCTTTCTTACGCGTTCTTTTAGCTTTTTCTTTCCACGAGGAGAAGCAGGCGGGCGATCACAGAGGCGTCCACGTCCTTTTTCAGAAAGCGGCGGCAGGAATGGCGATTCATGATCAGCGCGTCCAGCACCGGCGCGGCGCTCTCCGCCTTGACGGGCGGCAGACTGTCCTCCGGCTGCCTGCCGAAGATGCTGATCGCGCCCCTGGGGCAGACGGCCAGGCAGTGCTCGCACTTCCAGCAGCCCCACCAGCCGAACTGGTCGATCTCGTCCATCTCGCACTTGCGCTCTTCGTTCAGGTGCAAAATGCCGCCGGGGCAAACCTTGGCGCACAGTCCGCAGCCGATGCACTTTTCTTTCTCTACCTGAAAGTCGGCGATGTTTGTCATGCTGTTCCTCCAGATCTCGCGCAGTACCACAGGTCTGCCAGACGGTCCTCCCGTGCGCTGCCGAGAAAGGCTGCGCCCCAGTAAACGTCTCCGTTGGTCCGGATACTCAATTTCTCCGTGTTTGTCCCGGCGGCCCGGGAGCGATGCGCCTGAAACTCGGACTGCTCCGGCTCGCTCAGGATGGAGAAGCTCGCGCCCTCTTCCCGAAGCGTCTCCAGCAGTTCCCACAGTGCAGGGTGACGCTCGGCGTCCTTCCCTGTGAGGAAGAAATGCGCCCGCTTCCGGTTCAGCAGGCAGAAGTCCAGACAGTTGAAGATCAGGTCCTCCAGCGCCTGCCCGGTCAGCCGGTCTTCTCCGACGCCCATGTCCAGTTCAAACGTAAACAGTTGGTCCGTTTTAGTCACTCCTTCCGGGACTCGCTCAGCTTATGAGCAAGATCGGTGATGCTCTGTGCCATGTCGGCGCTGATGCCGATGGCCCGGTCACCCAGGCTTTCGGGCACGGCGGCCTTGCTGCGGCTGAGACGGATCAGGCTGATGTTCTCATGCTCGCGTGCCAGTTTTTCAAAGGGGAAGCGGATGATGGTCGGGGTGTTGAAGCCCACACCCAGCTCCAGCAGCACGGTCTTCTGATCCAAACACTCCGAAAGGAAGCGGCTGAAGCGCTCCTCGGCGGCGTGCCAGTCTTCGTCCTGCACGAAATGATCGTCCACGCGCAGATTCATCGCCATCGGCCCGCCGCAGACCGGGCACTTCGGAACAAGCTCACCGGGGATTTTCCCGTTCACGCGCTCCCGCTCCATCTGCCGGAACAACTCCACCGCGTCATAGGTCCTGGGGTGGCAGCCGCGCGCGCACTGGATCAGGTTATAGCTGCCCTGAGTTTGAAAGATCTGCTCTGTGGGAAGCCCCGCTTTCTCAAACTGATGATCGGCGTTGGTGCTCAGGAGGAAGAGCTTCTTGCCCTTGAGTGCCTCCAGCAGCGTCTTGTGCAGCGGCGTCACGTCCAGATCCGCCCCGGCGAGCAGGGCCTGATGACTCCAGTAGCCCCACTTGCTCTCCTGATCCGGGAAGGGATAGAAGCCGGCGGAGTACATGTCCTGCATATACGGCCCTTTGCCGTAGCGCTTCTGAAACTCGGCGAAGTTTTCCTCAAAGTATTTGCCGTCGTACTCAGCTCCGGCCGCGGCGCTCATGCCCGCGCCCGCGCCGAGCAGCACATAGTCTGCCTCCCGGATCGCCTGCGCGGCCTTTTCAATCTGTTCTTTATAAGGCGTATTCTGATCGATATAGTCCCGCGCGTATTCGCAGGTCAAAAAGCGCTCAAAGCTCACTTTCTTTTTGGATGAACGGTTGAACATCATGGGTTTTCTTCCTTTTGTAAACAGTATAAGTAGTCGATTGCGAAAGTCGCCGGATAGCTCGGTTTTTTGCTCCGAAGGAGTTTCAAATCGTTTTTGAGGCGGCTTCGCCGGCTCAAAAACACCCTGAGCCGAGCCATGCGAGGCCTCGCGCCGACCAAACGCGGCGTTTTCCACGCAACGCCGCGTGCGATAAGCGCGAGTTCTCAATTGCGAAACGAGTTTCGCAATTGACTATAAACAGTATAAGGGCAGTCGGAAATCGGCACAAGTACGCACCTTTTTGTAACTGCCCTTGCTATTGCCGCACTATTACAGTATAATTGGATGGCAACAGTTGATTTGAAACTATTGGAGGTTTTTCCATGCGATCCAAAGAAGATATCCTGCCGGAATGCCCGGTAGCCACCACCGTTTCGCTGATCGGCAGCAAGTGGAAGCTGCTCATCATGCGCAATCTGCTCGCCCGCCCCTGGCGCTTCAATGAGCTGCAGAAGAGCATCGACGGCATCAGCCAGAAGGCGCTGACCGAGGCGCTGCGATCGATGGAGGCGGACGGCATCGTCATCCGCACCGCTTACCCGGAGGTCCCGCCCCGCGTGGAGTATTCGCTGACCGAGCTTGGCGAATCCATGCGCCCGATCATCAAGTCCATGGAAAGCTGGGGCCTGGCGTATAAAGAGCAGATGCAGGAGTAGGGTGCTGCAACAGATTGTATGTTACTGGAAGAGCGGGGACGGGAGGATCTATGAAAGCACACGGAGAAAAGGCGGTTCTGGAGCTGCTGGTGCAGACCAGACCGGAAGAGACGGTAGAACTGGAGGGCGAGCTGGGGCATGTGAGAATGATCCCCTTCTCCGGCACCGTCGGCGGGGAGCTGTTTCAGGGCGTCATCGAGCCCTGCGGCGTGGACACCCAGGTGACCGACGCCGCCGGCGTGCGCCATATGTCCGCCCGCTATATGCTGACGGGGACGGATTGTACGGGGCAGAGCTGCCGCATCTATGTGGAGAACGACGGCTGGTTTACCAATGGCGAGCGCCCAAAACCCTGGCACTCAGTGCCCCGCTTTCGCACAGACTCCGCCACGCTGGCTCCCATCCTGCACCGCGGCTGCTTCATCGGGGAGGGGCTGCGGCAGGAGGACGGCCTGCACATCCGTTTTTATAAGACGGAAAACGACTGAAACAGCAAAAAGAGACCACATGGGTCTCTTTTTTGCTGTCCTGTGACTGGCAGGCGGGGAACAGTGGCGCGGAGACGATCAGAAACTGTTTGAATTTGCCTCTGCCGCATGGTACAATTGCCCGAGTAACAGTCAAATCCAACTGAAACAGGATCGACGCGGCATGGATGAACAGACGAAAAAACTGAAGGCGGACCTGCTGGCGGGGGAGATCCTGCAGCTTGCCCACGCCTCGCTGCTGCTGCATCTGCGTTTTATGGAAAATGCGCTGTGCCGGCTGAGCTTTGCGCCGATGCCCAGGGGCACGCTCTGGACGGACGGGCAGCGCTTTTCCTACGCCCCGATGCACGTGCTGCTGCGCTACCGGCAGGAGCGGGCCAACCCGGCCCGGGACTATCTGCACACGGTGCTGCACTGCGTGTTCCGCCACATGTATCTGCACGCTTCGGTCGAGCCGCGGGCCTGGTCGCTGGCCTGCGACATGGTGGTGGAGGATCTGATCGCGGAGCTGCACCTTCGCGCCGCATCGGTCGCCCGGGAGGAAGCGCAGCAGGCGGCCCTGGCTTCATACCGCGGACGGGTGCAGCCCTTCACGGCCGAGAAGCTGTATCGGCACTTCCTGGACACCCCCCTCCCCGAGGAGGAGCAGACGCGCCTGGAGGAGCTCTTCCGCGCGGACGACCACCGGGGCTGGTACCCCTCCGACGAGGAGGACAAAAGCCGAAAGCCCGAGGAGAACCCGGACTCGCCCGAGATCCCGGAGCCCAAAGCCCCGCCCATGGAGTCGGAGCAGGACTGGCGGGACGTGGCCGACAGCATCGAGGAGGATCTGGACACCTTCTCCCGCGAGGCGGGGGATGCGGCGGCGGGCCTGCGCAAGGCGCTGAGACGGCTCAACCGGGAGAAGCGGGACTACGCCGCCTTCCTCAAAAAGTTTGCCGTCCGGGGCGAGGTGATGGCGCTGGACCCGGTGGAGTTTGACTATATCTACTACACCTACGGCCTGCGGCTGTACGGCAATCTCCCCCTGATCGAACCGCTGGAATACCGGGAGGATCTGCGCGTCCGCTCCTTCGTGATCGCGGTGGACACCTCGGGCTCCGTCTCGGAGGAGCTGGTGCATGCCTTTCTGCAGAAGACCTTCAACATTCTGAAGGCCTCCGAGAGCTTTTTCAGCCGTGTGGATATCCGCATCATCCAGTGTGATCTGCAGATTCAAAACGTGGTGCGCGTCACGAGCCGGAGAGATCTGGACACGGCGCTTGCGAATCTCACGCTCCAGGGCTTCGGCGGGACGGATTTTCGCCCCGTGTTCGACTATGTGGACAAACAGATCCGCGCCGGCGAGCTCCGGCAGCTCAAAGGCCTTTTGTATTTTACCGACGGCTGCGGGATCTATCCGCAGGCCAAACCCGCCTACGACACCGCCTTTGTCTTCCTCGAAAACGAGGGCAATCAATATGAGGTTCCGCCCTGGGCCATCCGGCTCACGCTGGAGCCGGAGGAAATTCTGGAGGACGCATGAACATCAGACAGGCCAAACAGCAGGTCAAAAACGCCATGACCGCCTATTTTTCCAAGGACGAGTTCGGGGAGTACGAGATCCCGCTGGAGCGGCAGCGGCCCCTTTTCCTCATGGGCCCTCCGGGCATCGGCAAGACTGCCATTATGCAGCAGATCGCCCAGGAGCTGGGCGTGGGGCTGGTGAGCTATTCCATGACCCACCACACCCGGCAGAGCGCCATCGGTCTGCCCTTTATCGCGACCAAGAACTACGGCGGCAGGGAGTACAGCGTCTCCGAATACACCATGAGTGAGATCATCGCCTCCGTCTATGATCTGATGGAGGAGACGGGCGTGAAGGAGGGCATCCTCTTTCTGGACGAAATCAACTGCGTCTCCGAGACCCTGGCCCCGGCCATGCTGCAGTTTCTGCAGTTCAAGGTCTTCGGCCGCCACCGGGTGCCGGAGGGCTGGATCGTGGTCACGGCGGGCAACCCGCCGGCCTACAACAACTCCGTGCGGGAATTTGACATCGTCACCTGGGACCGGCTCAAGCGCATCGACATCGAGCCGGACTACAAGGCCTGGAAACAGTACGCCGCCGAGACCATGGTGCACCCCGCAATCCGCTCCTACCTGGATATCAAGGAGAGCGACTTCTATCGGGTGGAGTCCACGGTGGACGGCAAGACCTTTGTCACCGCCCGCGGCTGGTCGGATCTGAGCGACATGCTGCGCCTCTACGAGAAAAACGGCATCAAGGTCGACGCGGAGCTCGTCATTCAGTATCTCCAGAACAAGGAGGTCGCCAAGGGCTTTGCCCTCTACTATGACCTCTTCCGCAAATACCGGTCCGACTATCAGATCGACCGCATCTTCGCGGGGGACTTTGAAGACGCGATCCTCTCCCGCGCACGGGAGGCAAGGTTTGACGAGAAGCTGAGCCTGCTGGGCCTGCTGCTGTCAGGCATGGAGGAGAGATTCGCCGCCGTCGGGACCGACGAGAATATCAGCGACAAGCTGCTCAGCGCCGCCAGGGAGCTGCGGGATGAGCCCGCCGCCCTGCCCGCGCTGATCGAAGAGATGAAAGAAAAGCTCGCTGCCGACAGGCAGGCCGGGAAGCTCTCCCGCGGGGAGCAGCAGGTGCAGCGGCGGACAATTGCCCTCCTGGAGCGGGCGCGGGACACGCGCAGCGACCCGGAGGCGCTGATGCCCACGCTGCGCGCCCTGATCCGGGAGCAGCGCGACGCCGCGAGCCGGGCCGCCGAGACGGCGGGGCAGGCGCTGGAGAACAGCTTTGCCTTCTGCGAAAAGGCTTTCGGTGAGGGGCAGGAGCTGCTGATTCTGGTGACGGAGCTCACCGCCGACAGCCACAGCGCCCACTTCATCGCCCGCTACGGCAGCGAGGGCTACTACCGCCACAACAAGGCCCTGCTGGTCTATGAGCGGCAGGAGACCATTCTGCGTGAGCTGGATGCACTGGAGAGCGACACGCCATGAGCGGCAAAAAAGAGAAGGCGGTGCAGTTCATCCTGCCCTTTGCGGGCGGGGCGGTGAACCAGTGCTACTACGTCGATGAGGACGAGCTGGAGGAAAAGCTGCCTGCGGACAACACGGCGGCGCTCCTGGAGAAGGCCGTTTCGGGCAGACTCTCCGCCCGGTCCCTCACACGGCACCGGGATGCGCTGCTGCACGAGGCCATCGGCACGGACCGGGCCGAGGCGCTCCCGGCGCTGATGCCGCAGCGGCGCATGGAGCCGGAGCGCTTTCTGGCGCTGTGCGCGTTTGCGGAAAAAAGCGGCAGTCCGGATGCCACGGCCTGGCTGCTCCAATACCGGCGGACCCACTACAGCCCGGCGGAGTTTGAGGCCTTGGCCGAGAGGCAGCTGGATCTGGAGCTGGGACTGGCCGAGCCCACGGAGGCAGAGCTGCGAAAGCTCTTCCGGCTGCGTTATCTCAGCGGCGGCGTCCTGATCTGCGGTGTGCGGGCGGAGCGGCGCAGCTATGAGATCCCCGCGGCCATCGGGGGCAAGCCCGTGCGCGGGGTGGACGCCGCGGCGTTTTACGCCCTCGACCCCATGCCCCGCGTCAGCCGCGCATTTTCCGGCGGGTTAGAGCCCGCTGACGCGCAGGCGGGGGAGCGGCTTTGGCTGGGCCGCAGCATGGAGAAAAAGGGGACGGCGGAGACACCGCTTCCCTGGCGCGTGCTGCGCCGGGAGGAGGGGAGGGCCCTTCTCCTCTGTGAGCGCCCTGTCGCCCTGCTGCCCTATCACCGGGAGCTGCGGGAGGTCACCTGGGACAAGTCCGACCTCCGCCGCTGGCTGAATACGGTGTTCCTGCCCGTCTGCTTTTCCGGGGCGGAGCGGGCGCTTATCCTGCCCGCGCGGGTGGAAACACAGGACAACCTCCATTTCGGCTCCGCCGGCGGAGACGCGGCAGAGGACAAGCTCTTTCTGCTGAGCGCGGAGGAGGCCGCCGCGGAGGCGGACGCCGGGGACCGCGCACTGGGGTGCTGGTGGTGGCTGCGTACCCCGGGCTTTGACAACAGCTTTGCCGCTGCCGTCACGCCGCAGGGCGGGATCGTCCGGATCGGCAGCTTTGTGGACACGGAGGGCTACGCCGTGCGCCCCGCCATGTGGATCCGAACGGAACAAAACTAAAAGGAAATGAGGCAGACTATGGAAGCTGCAACCATCGTATTCAAACAGATCATGACCATGTTTCTCTTCATGCTGGCGGGCTATGCGCTGGTGAAATCCGGCAAGCTCAGTGAGCAGGGGAGCCGGGACCTGGCCTCGATGCTGATCTGGCTGGTCATCCCTGCCACACTGGTCAACAGCTTCTGCATAGCCTTTTCGCCGGAAAAGCTGGCGGAACTGGTACAGAGCTCCCTGCTGGGAGCGCTGGCCCTGGGCCTTGCCATCCTGATCGCGCGGCTGCTGCTCCACCGCAGACCCATCGACGAGTTTGCCGCGTCCTTCTCCAACGCGGGCTTTATCGGCATCCCGCTGGTCATGGCCTCCCTGGGGAGCGAAGCGGTGTTCTACACGGTGGGCATCATCGCCCTGATGAATATCCTCCAGTGGACCTACGGCGTGCGGATCCTGACAGGAAAGCGGGGAACGGTTTCGCTGAGGGGCATCCTGCTCAGCCCCGTTGTGATCGCGGTCCTGGCGGGACTTGTGATCTTCGTGACGGGCCTGGGCGCCCGGCTGCCGGTGGTGGTGTCCGGCGCGCTGCAGGGCATCGCCGCGCTGAATGCACCGCTGGCCATGATGGTGCTGGGGGCGTACTTTGCCCGGGTGGACGTCCGCGCTATGTTTGCCAATGCCCGCCTGTACCTGCTGGCGGCGATCCGTCTGCTGCTGATTCCGCTGCTGACGGTCCTCGTCTTTCGTCTCACCGGCCTGCCGCAGACCATGCGCATGGCGGTGCTGATCTCGGCCTCGGCTCCGGTGGGGGTGAACGTGGCCGTCTATGCCCAGCTGCATGATCTGGACTACGCCTACGCCAGCGAGACGGTCGTGCTCTCCACGCTGCTGTCCGTCCTTTTCCAGCCCCTGGTGCTGATGCTCGCGGCCGGTTTTTAGGCATACGAAGAAAAAACCAAGCCCGCCCGGTCATACCGGGCGGGCTTGGTTTATATGGATGGATGCAGCTTCAGAACGCGCGCGTACTCCTCCGGCGTGTTGCAGTTGGCAAGTCCCTCCGGGCTTCCCCGGTATTCCACCGCGGTGCAGCCCGCCGCATCGAGCAGGCGCCTTATCGAGCAGCGGCCGCTCTCCAGCAGCTCCCGGCAGAGGGGGGCGAGGGCTTTGTCATAGACCCCGATCAGAGGTTCGATGTTGCCGAAGGCCGCCGTCACGGTGGCGCCGCCCCGGTGGGCGGTCAGCAGCTCCAGCAGCAGGGAATCCGGCACCAGCGGTGTGTCCACCGGCAGCACCAGGGCGCTGGGGTTTTCGATCTGCTCCAGCCCCGCGTGGAGACCGCCCAGCGGTCCGTGCCCCGGAAAGCGGTCCTGCACGGTGCGCACGCCGGGCAGGGAGGCTTTGCCCCCCGCGATCACCAGATCCTCGATCCCCAGACGCCGCAGCTTTTCCGCCTGGTGCCGCAGCAGGCTCTCCCCGTGGAAGTCCAGCGCGGCCTTGTCCCGCCCCATGCGGGTGCTCTGCCCGCCGGCCAGGAGAATGGCGGAAAAGCACCGCGCCGTCTCAGACGCGGAAGTCGCCGCCGGCATCAGTCGATGTGGATGACCTTCTCGGTCAGCTCCAGGGGCTTGATGCGGGAACTGGGGAAGCGCTCGCGCTTCTTGGTGAGTAAGCCGATGTCGATGGCGGACTTGGGACACAGCTGCACGCAGCTGAGACAGCCGATGCAGTCCGTGCCAAACTGGGGCTTGCCGCCGACCAGGCGGATGTTGCCCTGGGGACATACCTGCACGCAGGTGCCGCAGGAGATGCAGGCGTCGCTGGCCTTGAAGCTCTTGACGCGCTTTGCGTGGGTCTTGGCCAGGCCCTTGCTCATCAGCTCAAAGGGGGCTTGCTTCGGGGGCCGCTTCTCGCTGCGCTTGCCGGCGAGCACATTGGCGCCGATCTGCAGGGCTTTGCGGTCAATGCGCTGCTGGGCCGTCTCGGGCGTCGTGGGCGGGAAGGTCAGCACATGGGGCATGAGCCAGATGGCGGTGGAGTGGTTGGAGATGCCGTCCCAGTAGTCCAGGTGCACGATCTCGTCCAGCTTGTGCATGCCGCAGCCCAGATACCCGGCGTACTGCTCCACGGCGAAGGTGTAGCTGTCGGGGGAAATCTGCAGGGCGCGGACGTACTCCTCCATCCTGCCGGGCAGGCCGCCGGCCATGCAGGAGAAGACGAAGCCCACCCGCTTGGCGCCCCGGGCGTCGGTGACGGCGGGGAAGCTGCGCATCATGACGATGTCGGTGTCGCCGAGTTTTTGGGCGATGCTCTTGGCCATGCTCAGGCAGTGGCCGGAGCCGGAATAACAGTAGATGATGTTTTCTGCCATGTTTGATTCCTCCGTGTTGTTTATTATTGCTGCTCTTATTATAAAAAAGCGGCCATGGCCTGCACAGGGGACAGAACACAATAAGCGCGTCAAAATGACACTTGAAGATAAAAATGTGACAAAATCGGGCCGGCACCTCTGGAAAAGCGGAGGAGGGTTTGCTATACTGCTGCTGAGGAAGGGGGCACCGAAATGGCGACCAGGGACATCATCAAAAACGCGGTGGCGGAAGGGACCAAGGATCTGATGCGCGTCAAGACCATCGACCGCATCTCCGTCCAGGAGATCTGCGAAAAGACCGGCTTGAACCGCCGCACCTTCTACCGCTATTTCCGCGACAAGTACGAGGTGGTGGAGTGGATCTACTACCACGACTACCTGCTCAATACCGAGCACTTTGAAGGCTGGAGTCTCTGGGACTACATGCCGCACATTGCGAACGTCCTCTACAGCGACCGGGCCTACTATCTCAACGCCTTCTCCTACCGGGGCCAGAACGCCTTCCGCACCGGCGTCATCCGCTACCTGCGGGAGCTCCTGCGCACCGACTACCGGTCCTGCTTTCCCTCGGAGGAGCTGTATGACTTCTATGTGGAGCACGAGTGCAGCATGGCTTTCGACCTGTTTCTGCGCTGGCTCTCCGCGGAGACGCCCATGACGCCGGAAGAGTTTGTGGCCTCCTTCCGCGACTGGTACGGACGTGTGGCCCGGGTCAGCAGCGCGCTGCTGGAGCGGGAGCCGCGGAAAAAGGAGAACCTGGTCCCCTACGCCCCGGAGGAACCCTCCCGGAAAAAGGGGACGCGAGGCAGCTGATCGACGCGCAGGGAGAAGCCCGCGCGTTTTTGCCGCCCTATATTTAGAAAAATTTCTAAATACTTGTTGACAAAGAGCGGACCCTGTGGTAGTATCTATTTAGAAAAAAATCTAAATACAGAGAGGAAGTGAGGCGCTTTGGGCTTCAGCGAGACCATGAAGGCGCTGTCCGACCCGGTGCGGCGGGAGATCCTGAACCTGCTCAAGGGCGGCAGCATGACGGCGGGGGACATCGCCGGGCGCTTCGACATGACGGGGGCCACGGTGTCCTACCACCTGTCGCAGCTGAAAAAGGCCGGCCTCATCTTTGAGAGCCGGGAGAAGAACTACATCTATTACAGTCTCAACGCCTCCGTATTGGAGGAAGTGCTGCTCTGGATCCAGAGCCTGAAGGGAGTGGAGGAACATGAAGAATAAGAAAATGCTGATCTGGACGAGCCTGGTCTGCCTGATCCCGATCCTCGTGGGGGCGGCGGTGTACAGCCGTCTGCCGGAGACCATGGCCACCCACTGGAACATGAGCGGCGAGCCGGACGGCTGGTCCAGCCGGGCCTTCGCGGTCTTCGGCCTGCCGGGGATCCTGCTGGCTGTGAATCTGTTTCTGCCTTTCGCGCTGAAGGCCGACCCCAAGCATGAGAACATGAGCGACAAGCTGGTTCTGATCTCCCTGTGGACCATCCCCCTGGTCTCCCTGCTCTGCAGCGGACTGACTCTGGCCAGAGGCCTCGGCTATGAAGTGCGCGTGGAGCGCTGGGTGCCCATCTTCATGGGCGTGCTGTTCATCGTCATCGGCAACTATCTGCCCAAGACCAAACAGAGCTACACCATGGGCATCAAGCTGCCCTGGACCCTCGCCAGCGAGGAGAACTGGAACCGCACCCACCGGCTGGGGGGCTTTCTCTGGGTGATCGGCGGGGCGCTGTTCATCCTGATGAGCTTCATCGGCTGGAGCCTGGCCGCCTTCCTGATCATCCTTGCCCTGATGGTCCTGGCACCGATGGTGTACTCCTACCTGCTCTACCGCAGGGGGATCTGAAAAAACACAGAACACGCGCAGCGAAAGCTGCGCGTGTTCTGCTTGTTGACAAAGTCCGTTTTTCGTCATTGCGAACCCGCCTGAGGTGTAAGTTCGCGTTATCCAAATCAAAGATTTGGACGCTCACTTAAGTGACCGATGTCACTGGTGTGGTGTACGCCCTGCGGGTGCAATCCGTATTCCCAAAGGCCACATGATTTCTGGAATTTCCCAGAGAACGGATTCCCACGCCAGTGTGAGCACTGGCTCGGAATGACGTACTATTTGAGACTTGTCTTCACATGTAACACGCGCAGCGAAAGCTGCGCGTGTTTTGTACGTTGTTTACTTGGTCAGCAGCGCCTCGTCCGAGTCGATGGTGCTGCCGGATACCTTCTGGAACATCTCCATGAGCATCTGCTTGGTCAGGTGCTTTTTTTCTTCGCCCTCGATGTCCAGGATGATCTGCCCCTGGTTCATCATGATCAGACGGTTGCCGTGGCGGATGGCGTCCTTCATGTTGTGGGTGATCATCAGGGTGGTGAGCTGCTCCTCCTGGACGATGCGGTCTGTGATCTCCAGGACCTTTGCCGCCGTGGCGGGGTCGAGGGCCGCGGTGTGCTCGTCCAGCAGCAGGAGCTTGGGCTTTTTCATGGAGGCCATCAGCAGCGTCAGCGCCTGGCGCTGCCCGCCGGAGAGCATGCCCACCTTGGTGGTCATCCGATCCTCCAGGCCGAGACCCAGGCTCTTGAGCTCCTCACGGAAGTGCTCCCGGTCGCTCCTGGTGACGGCCCAGCGCATGCCGCGCTTTTCGCCGCGCAGCTGGGCCAGATCCAGGTTCTCCTCCACCCACATGTCGGCGGCGGTGCCCATCATGGGGTCCTGGAAGACCCGGCCGATGTGCAGGGCACGCTTGTGCTCGGGCTTGCCGGTGATGTCCTCACCGTCGAGCAGGATGCGCCCCGCGTCCACAGGCCAGACCCCGGCCACGGCGTTGAGCATGGTGGACTTGCCGGCCCCGTTGGAGCCGATGACGGTGACATAGTCGCCGGGTCTGAGGTGCAGGGACAGATCGCGCAGGGCATGCTTTTCGTTGACGGTGCCCGCGTTGAAGGTTTTGGAGATGTGCTCAAGCTTCAGCATGGCGCTCGCCCTCCTTTCTCGCATGGCGGAAGGAGACCTTCCGCTTCTCCCGCAGATACGGCAGCGCCAGAAACAGCGCCACGATGATGGCGGTGATGAGCTTGAGATCGTTGGAGTTGAGCTTCAGCCAAAGCACCACGACCACCACCAGGTAGTACATGATGCCGCCGATGACGGTGAAGGCCATGCGCCCGTAAAAGTTCAGGCGTTTGCCCAGCAGTCCGCGGCCCGTGGCCTCGCCGATGATGACGGCGGCAAGGCCGATGACGATGGCGCCGCGGCCCATGTTGATGTCTGCAAAGCCCTGATACTGGCTCATGAGCGCGCCGGAGAGGGCCACCAGCCCGTTGGAGAGGGAGAGCGCGATGATCTTCATCACGCCGATGTTGATGCCGAGGGCCCGGGCCAGGGCGGCGTTGTTGCCGGTGCAGCGGATGGCGCAGCCCTGCTCGGTGCCGAAGTACCAGTAGAAGACGGAGACCAGCACAAAGGCGATGAAGAAGGAGGTGACGATGGCGTTGGGAATGTTCCGGGACGAGAGCAGCAGATGGTACTTGTCCACGCTCAGCGCCTTGTTGGCCGCCATGCCCATGATGTGCAGGTTGATGGAGTAGAGGGAGAACTGTGTCAGGATGCCGGCGAGGATGACGGGAATGCCGAGCTTGACGTGCAGAACGCCCGTCACGAAACCGGCCAGCATTCCCGCGGCGACCGCGATCAGTACGGCCGCCCATGCGGGCCAGCCGCCGAGGATGAGCATCACGGCCACGGCTCCGCCCAGGGTAAACGAGCCGTCAACGGTCAGGTCCGCCGCGTCGAGAATACGGAAGGTGATATAGACCCCCAGGGCCATGAGGCCCCAGACCAGACCCTGGGCGACGCCCCCGGGTACGCTTTTGCCGAGCTTGATGAGGCTCAGCGATGCGAAATAGGCACTGACTGACATACAGATTCTCCTTGTGGTTTGTTATTACTCGATGGCGACAAAGTCGTCGGGAACGGTGACGTTGAGCGCCTCGCAGAGCTCACGGTTGAATTCCTTGGTAAACTCCGGGGCAAACTGCACGGGCATGGTGGACACGTCCGCGCCGCCCAGCAGGATGTCGGCCGCCATCTCACCGCAGGCAAAGCCGATATCGTGGTAGCTGATGGAGAGGGTGGCCACGCCGCAGAGCTTGCAGAGGTTCTCTTCACCGGCCACAATGGGGGTCTTGCTGTTCAGAGCCACGTTGTGGATGGCCTCGCCGCAGGAGGCGGCGGTGTTGTCGGTGGGGATGTAGAGCACGTCACACTCGGCGCAGGCGGTCTCGGCGGTGGAGGAGACGAGGGAGGAATCGGAGAAGGAGAAGCGCTTGACCTCGTAGCCCATGTCCTCCAGCACCGGCTGGATGACATTGACCTGGTAGAGGGAGTTGGCCTCACCGTCACAGAAGAGAATGCCCACGGTCTCCGCGTCGGGGAAGAGCTCATGGAGCAGCTCGGCCTGTCCGCCCAGAGGGGCCAGGTCGGAAGTGCCGGAGATGTTGGTGCCGGTGACGCCGGTCCAGTCGTCGATGGCGAGGGCGGAGGCAAAGTCCGTGATGGAGGTGGCAAGGACGGGGATGCGATCACCGTCGGAGGCGGTGGCGGAGGCCGCGGCCTGCAGGGCCGGGGTGGCGTTTGCCATGATCAGGTCCACTTCCTCGCTCACAAACTGGCTGCAGATGGTGGAGCAGAGGGCGGAGTCGCCGGAGGCGTTCTGCTCAATGAAGGTGACCTTGTCGCCCAGCTTTGCCGTCAGGGCCTCTTTGAAGCCCTCGGTGGCGGCGTCCAGCGCCGGGTGCTGGACCAGCTGGCAGATGCCGACGGTGAAGCCGTCGTCAGCGGGGGCGGCGGCAGGGGCGGCCGTCGCTGCGGGAGTGCTGGCGCTGCTTCCGCAGGCGGCCAGCATAAAGACGAAGGAAAGGGCAAGGATCAGAGTGACAAGCTTTTTCATTTTTGTATTCTCCTTTTTATCCGAAATGTGCAAGCGGTTCCCGTGGCAGGGGAGAAAGAAAACGACGCCGCGCAGACAGCAGTCTGTGCGGCGTCGTCTCGGAAATGGAAATTCCTATTTCAAATCCGGACCTCAGCGATCTTTGCAGCACAAACCGCTATTACTTTTGCCGTAAAAGTAATAGGAATAGCGGTATGCGGTTGCAAAGCGAATGTTGGTCATGATGACTCTCCCTTGTTAGGTTGGCCTGACTTTAGCACTTTTTGGCGTTGAAGTCAATGCCTTCGACACATTTCGGTAAAACCCTACAGAATCCAAAAGCGGGCCATAAAAAACTTTGTGAATGTTTTTCGGCGATTTGGGACATACTTCCGGGTAAGAACAAGTACGCCCGCAGGAGGAAAACGGAGAGATGCGCGGAAGAAAATGGATCAGATGGGCCCTGGGGGGCCTCGGCGGACTGGGGGCGGCGGCCCTGGGCACCGTACTGCTGTACACTGCGTGGGAGAGGCCGCCTGTGGCCGCCGCTCAGCCGGAGCTCTGGAACCCGGAGACCGAGACCCCGGCAGCCACCGCCCCGGCCAAACCCACTGCGGAGAGCGGCAAGGCCTTTGACACCCATCGCCAGGACGGGGTTTACACCCTGCTCTTTGCCGGCAGCGACGACGGCACCGGCAACACCGACACCATTATGGTGGGCAAGCTCGACACCGTGCGGCACACGGCCAATTTCGTCAGCATCCCCCGGGATACGCTCATCAACGTCAACACCCCTGTCCGCAAGCTCAACAGCGTCTACTGGGGCGCGGTCAACAACGGCGGCGTCGGCAGCGAGGCGCTGCTGCGCCATATCAAAAAGCTGGTGGGCTTCGACGTGGACTGCTACGCGGTGATCGACCTGGAGGCCTTCCAGCGGGCGGTGGACGCCCTGGGCGGCATCTGGTACGAGGTCCCCCAGCGCATGTACTACGACCAGGGGCCGGTGATCGATCTGGAGCCGGGCTGGCAGAGACTCAGCGGCGAGCAGGCCATGTGGCTCTGCCGCTATCGCAGCGGCTATGTCAACGGGGACATCGACCGCATCTCGGTCCAGCATGACTTCCTCAAGGCCGCGGCGGACCAGTTTCTCCAGCTGGGCAAGATCCCGAACGTGCCCCAGGTGGCGGCGATCCTGGCCCAGAGCATGGACACCAACCTGTCCGCAGCCAATATGGCCTGGTTTGCCCGGCAGCTCATGCGCTGCAAGAGCGAGGACATCCGCTTCTACACCGCCCCCAACACCCCGGCCTTCGTCCATGAGCTGAGCTACACCTTTCTGGATCTCTATGACTGGCTGGAGATGATCAACTCCACGCTCAACCCCGGCACCGCCCCCATCGGGGAGGGCCAGCTGGATCTGGTCTATCTGCACAACGGGGAGGTCTGCTGCACCACCGCCCTGCAGGGCCTGTCCTATTTTGATATGAGCCGCCGCCCGGCGCCGGAAGCGCTGGCGGAAGAATCTGAGCCGGAGGAGAACTGGGAAATGCCCGTCCGGACGCCGGCCCCGGCGCCCGTGAGGACCCCGCCCCCGCCGGAAGACTGGCTCACCCTTGCCGAAACCCCGACCCCGGCGCCCACGCCTGACCTGACGCCCATGCCGGATTCGACGCCCGCGCCGGCCCCGGTCCAGCCCGTGCCCTTCCTCAGCCCCATGGACGACGACTGGCTCACCGTGATGGAATAAGAAATCGCCCCGCCATCGGCGGGGCGAAAGCGCGGATAGGATCTCAGCGGGGGAGGATCAGCACGATGGGCTTTCCGCTTGAGACCAGCTTGCCGCCCTTCACAGTCACGGCGCTGTTATCAATGCGGTTTACATAATTTCCGTCCGGCAGATCCACTGCGATCTCGCCGGTCTTTCCCCGCAGAGAGAAGACACCCAGCTTCCGGCAGTCGCCGTTTACGCGCTCCATCAGGGCGATGCAGCTCTCATCATCCCCGTCGGCGAAGAAGGCGTCGTCCGCCCCCAGCAGGCGCTTGACCTCTGCGAGCTTTCTGAGCAGCGGGCTCAGATCCCGGCCCGTGTCCCGGGGGAAGACCTCCTGCTCAAAGAGGGAGGGCCGGTGGGTGCAGGCAAACTCCTGCCCGGCGTAGAGCAGGGTCGCGCCCTTCAGAAAATACAGCATGGCCGTGAAGTTCTCCAGGGCGAGCGGGTCGGATACCCGCGAGGCGATGCGGGGCTGGTCGTGGTTTTCCAGGCAGCGCATCTTGTTGTAGTTGTCCGGATACATGGCCTGCTGGATGTTCAGCAGCTCCAGATAGCCGGAGAGGGGACCGCGGCCGGTGACAAAGCGTTCAAAGCCCTCCCAGATGTCGTAGTCGTACTCCATGTCGAAGGCGTCAAAGAGCTCTGTGTCCCGGGCGGCGTGAAAGCCCATGGCCCGCACCCGGTTGGCAAAGAGCGCGTGGACCGACTCGGCCAGCCAGATACAGCCGGGGTTGACCTTCGCGACTTCGGCCCGGGCCTTCTTCCAGAAGTCCAGCGGCACCAGGGAGGCCACGTCGCAGCGGAAGCCGTCCACGATTTTGGCCCACATGCACAGACTCTCGATCTGGTAGTCCCAGAGGGCAGGGACCGTGTAGTCCAGGTCGATCACATCCGCCCAGTCCCCGGCCTTGTTGCCGGGCCGCCCGTCGGGAAGACGGTAGAAAAACTCCGGGTGCTCGTGATACAGATTGGAGTCCGGGGAGGTGTGGTTGTAGACCACGTCGATCAGCACCTTCATGCCCCGGCGGTGGATTTCGTCCACCAGGCCCCGGAAGTCCTCCATGGTGCCGTAGGCGGGGTTGACCGTGCGGTAATCGCGGTTTGCGTAGGGGCAGCCGAGACTGCCTTTCTTCCCCTCCACGCCGATGGGGTGGATGGGCATGAACCAGATGATATCCGTGCCGAGAGCGCGGATGCGGTCCAGATCCTCCGCCACGGCGCGGAAGCTGCCCTCCGGCGTGTGGGCGCGGACATAGACGCTGTAGATGACCTGATTCTGCAGTCTGGGATCGGTGTTGAGAGCCATGGGGATACCTCCCGTTTTTTGTACATTCTAGCACAGCTTCCCGCACGGAGCAAGCTGAAACAGGGTCCGCGGGAGCGGACCCTGTTCGTGCGTTTATATGGTGGGACTCCAGGTATAGACCGGAACCCAGGCGCTGTCGCCGTCGGCCTCAAACTCCAGAAGACTGGAAAAGCTGTAGCTTTCACCCAGTTCACCGAAACCGACCGTATCGTCAAACCAGATATCGCCGATCGTGAAATCGACATCGAATACGCCGGCGGGCAGATAGACCTCCGATGTTTCACCCTGGCGGATATAGAAGCGGACGAAATCTGAGGGCTTCTTCGAGTCGGCAACGGTCATGACAATGGCTCCGCTCGCCGCTGTGACGCGCGCGGTATGCCGGCCCTGGATCTGGAAGGTCCTCTCCAGTTCACCGGTCTTTGGCTCCTGGTCTGCCAGCGCCTCCCGGATCTCTGCCAGGAGCTCGTCACAGGCCTCCGCGGCGGAAGAGTCGGGGTTTTCATCCTGACAGGCCTTGGCAAGGAGCGCCGCCTCGTAGGTATCGCCGGCATCGAACTTGGCGCGGGCCTCGTCTGCGGCGGCCATGGCCTCGGCCTCCGGGTCCGGCGTGGGTTCCGGTGTGGGTTCAGGCGTGGGCTCGGGTGTGGGCTCAGGCGTCTGCGCGGCGGCGGGCGCTTCGGTGGGGGCGGGTTCAGAGCTCGCAGCGGGAGCGGAGGACCCGCCGCAGCCGGAAAGCAGGAGCAGAGAGAGAAGAAGGAACATACTCAGCACTTTGCGGAAACGGGAATTTCTGATCATACGTTTTCACCTCTTACTTGAAAATGTCAAAAACAGGAATTTACAAAGACGAAAAGCGCCTCTGTCTTTAACATAACAGAAAGAGACTGCGAATGCAACATAAACAAACCAGGCAAGTAAGTAAAACCGGGCAACAGGACAGCGGACAATGAGACTTGCGCGGGCGGGAGAGAACCGCTATAATAAAAGAAAAAACCTGGAGGGATGATCATGCCGACAATCGGTTTTATCGGAACGGGAAACATGGGCGGGGCGCTGGCCCGCGCCGCGGCGAAGAACGCGGACAACCGCGTGCTGCTCTTTAACCGCACCCAGTCCAAGGCGGAGGCGCTGGCCAAGGAGATCGGTGCCGAGGCCCTGGCCCTGGAGACGCTGGTGAAGGAAGCGGATTTCCTCTTCCTCGGCGTCAAGCCCCAGATGCTGCCGGGGCTGGCGGAGACCCTCGCGCCGCTGCTGAAAGCGCGGGAGGGCCGCTTCGTCCTGGTGACCATGGCGGCGGGCACCTCCATCAAGAAGCTGCTGGGTCTCCTGGGCGGGGAGTGGCCCGTCATCCGCATCATGCCCAACACGCCGGCCTCCATCGGCCAGGGGATGATCCTCTACAGCCCCGGCCCCGGCGTCACGGCGGGGGAGGAGGCGGCGTTCCTTGCGGCCATGGCCGCCGCGGGGCGCTTTCTGAAGCTGGAGGAGCGGCTCATTGACGCGGGCTCCTCCGTCTCCGGCTGCGGCCCGGCCTTCGCCGACCTCTTCATCGAGGCCCTGGCGGACGGAGGCGTGGCCTGCGGCCTGCCGAGAAAGCAGGCCCAGGAAATGGCGGCCCAGATGCTGCTGGGCTCGGCCGCCCTGTGCCTGGAGAGCGGCAAGCACCCCGGCGTTTTGAAGGACGCGGTCTGTTCCCCCGGCGGCACCACCATCCAGGGCGTGCGCGTACTGGAGGAGCGCGGCTTCCGCGCGGCGGTGATGGATGCGGTGATCGCGGCCTATGAGAAAAATTTCAACCTGAAATAACGGGAGGGCGCCATGTCCGTTCTGCTGCTGATCCTGATCCCCGCGCTGGTGCTGGCGCTGCTGTACGCCGCCGGACGCTGGTTTTTCCGTTTCACCTTCAGCCGCGTCGACAAGCCCTATGACTGGGAGAGCGGTCTGGGGGAGGGCGACCCCATCGTGCTGATCCGCGACCGGGCGTTCTTTGACAGCCCGGAGAAAAAGCTGGTGGAGATCACCTCCCGGGACGGCTTGAAGCTCCGCGGCTGGTTCTACGACCGGGGCGGGGACACGACGCTGCTCTTCTGCCACGGCTATCAGGGCGGGCCCGAGGAACTGACGGGCATCGCGTCGCCCTTCTGCGCAAAAGGCATGAACGCCCTGCTCATCTATCAGCGCGGGCATAAAAAGAGCGAGGGCGCGTATTTTACCATGGGGGTGCGGGAGCGCTTCGACCTGCTCGGGTGGATCGACTGGATCAACCGGGAAAAGCCCGGCGGGAAGATCGTACTCTACGGCTGGTCCATGGGGGCCAACACCGTCATGGGCGCCCTGGGGGAAACGCTGCCGGAGAACGTCTTCGGCGCAGGCAGCTGCCACAGGGTGTATCTTGTGTGAGAAAATCAGGAAAGAGTGACGAGATATATATGAGAAGAACGAAACAGCATAATATATATAGGGTCGCTGTAGCGCTTCTGCCGGTCGTTGCGGCAGCCTGTGGGGCACTGCTCCTTCTGGCTGCCGCATTTATTCCCTCCTCCATGATTGAGGAGAATGTTCTCCACTCTGCCGAGGAGCTGAATCAACCGGCCACGCCGCTGCTCGGGAACGACCGCATGGCTTACATCGTGGACTACAACACCGACGCGCTTATAATAATGGAGTCCTACACACTCAATTCCGATGACCTGCAAAGCGTGTTTTCAAACCCGATGCGCTACGACGGAGAGGACACTCAGCGCGGCTCGCTCATGGAGCTGTGCGAAGGGGAAAGCGCGAATGTGAACTACGTGCGCTACTGGATGGGCTTTAGGATATTTATAAAGCCGCTGCTTGTCCTGTTCTCATACGAGGGGATATGCTGGTTGATATCACTGGCCTTCTTCGCCCTCGCGTTCGCCGCAGCGGCGCTGACTGCCGGGCGGATTGGCACACGCGCCGCGCTCTGTTTCGGCGGCGCGGTCTGCCTTATAAACCCAGCGATAGCGGCGCACTCACCGCAGCATGCATGCTGCTTCCTGCTGAGCTTTATCTTCTGCCTGTATATCCTCGGCAGAAACGGCCGCGGCCGCTATTGTGCCGCCGCGTTCTGCGTTTTCGGCGCGCTCACGCAGTATTTCGATTTCTACACCGCACCGCTTGTGACGCTCGGCTTCCCGATGCTTTTGCTGCTGGAAACGGGGCGGCAGCCGGAGCGCAGTCTGCGGCAGACCCTGCGCTGCTGCGGGGCATGGCTGTACGGCTATGCCGCAATGTGGCTGTGCAAGCTGGCGCTGACCGGAATGTTCACCGATATAAACGGCCTTGAGGACGGATTCTCTTCGCTCAGCGGGCGGCTCGGCGTGAAGGTCGTCGAGGGCTTTGAGGAGTATTACAGCGCCGCGAGGGCGCTGAAAAGCGTATGGGGTACGGCTTTCCCCGGCAGTCTGACGATACCGACGGCGCTGCTTTTTACGGCGGCGGTCGTTATATCCGGGCTTGTATATCTGCTGCGCGGCAGCAGGGCGGAGCGCGGGCTTGCGGCGTCCGAGCTGATCGTCATGCTGCTGCCCCTGGTCTGGTATGCCGTGGCAGCACAGCCGAGCTGCATACATGCGTGGTTCCAGTATAGGAGCCTTGCGGTGCTGTTTTTCGGAGCGTTTCTGTTCATCAGCCGGGCGGCGGTGATCTTGAAGCGGGAAAAAGCAAAATAAAGAAACGGCAAAAATTTGCACCCTGACGATTATGTCAGGGTGCAATAACTTTTTTATCTTAGTCTATAAAACTCAGGCAGCGGCGCGCTCTTTCTTTGCGCCGAAGTACTGCCATGCAAAGACTGCCGCGAAGAGCACGATGCCGATAACGTCGGTGATCGCGGTCGGATCCATCATCAGCAGACCGCCTATGCAGATAAGCACTCTGCACGGCCATTCGAGCTTCTTGAACAGGAAGCCGTTCATTGCCGCGGCGACGCCGAAGATGCCGACGAGAGAGGTTATAACGATCTGAATTATGCCGAACGCCGTAACGTCAATGAGCAGCATTGCCGGGTTCAGGCAGAAGATGTACGGCACGATGAATGCGCCGATGGCAAGCTTCGTTGCGTTGATGCCGGTCTTCATCGGGTTCGACTTTGCTATCGCGGAGCCGGCGTAAGCTGCCAGCGCAACGGGCGGGGTGATGTCCGCGACGATGCCGAAGTAGAACACGAAGAAGTGCGCGCAGATCTTGGGCACGCCCATGGTGATGAGGATGGGGGCGCAGGTGGAGGCCATGATGCAGTAGTTAGCGGTGGTCGGCACGCCCATGCCAAGGATGATGCAGCAGATCATCGTGAGGAACATCGCAATGAACTGGGGGTTCACGAAGGAGACCTGATTGCTGATGGACACGACGGCGCTGATGAGCTTGGAGGCAAGGCCGGTGGCGGTGATGCAGCCGGCGATGATGCCCGCCATGCAGCAGGCGACGGCGACGGTGATGGTGCCCTTGCCGCCGGCTTCGAGAGCCTCGAATATCTTGGCGGGGGTGATGCGGTTATCCTTGTCGAAAAGGCTCACGACGATGGCGACGAGGATCGCGACGGTCGCGGAAAACTGCATCGTGCGGGTGTTGGTGGTGACGAGCCATACGAGCACGACCAGCGGGAGGAGCAGATATATCTTCCTGATGAGCTTGCTCATAACAGGCAGCTCTTCCTTGGGGATGCCGCTCAGGCGGAGCTTCTTCGCCTCAAGGTGAACGGCGATGAATATACCGGTGAAGTACAGCACGGCCGGGAGGATGGCGCGCAGCGCGACCTCGCCGTAGGTGACGTTCATGTACTCGGCCATAAGGAACGCGGCAGCGCCCATGATAGGCGGCATTATCTGGCCGCCGGTGGAGGCCGCGGCCTCGACAGCGCCTGCAAACTCGGGCTTATAGCCGGTCTTCTTCATCATCGGGATGGTGACGGAGCCGGTGGTGACGGTATTGCCGACAGAGGAGCCGGAGACCATGCCGCACAGCGCGGAGGAGATGACCGCGACCTTGGCCGGGCCGCCGGAGAAGCGGCCGACGAGGGAGTTTGCAAGGTCTATAAAGAAAGCCGCGATACCGGTGCGCTCAAGGAACGCGCCGAAGATGATGAACACAACGATGTACTTTGCGCAGACCTGGATAGGCGTACCCATGACGCCGCTGGTGGTATAGAACAGGGTATAGAGCACGCGCTTGAGCGGGGTGCCGATTGCAAAGGTGTAGATTATCAGCGCGGCGGAGACGCAGAGGATCGGCACACCGACGCAGCGGCGGCACAGCTCCATCAGGCAGAGGATGCCGAGCAGCAGAACGCTGGTGACGTTCATGCCCGCCAGGGCGGCGACCAGAACGAACAGGTAGGGCAGGACCTTCAGCACGTTGAAGGCGCCGGCCTCGACGGCGCCGCTTCCGCCGCCGCCGACCAGCATGTACAGCAGGATGGCCGCGATGGCGGCGGGGAGGGCGATCCAGAAGTTCATCTTGAACTTGTCGCGCATCTCGGAGCCGCAGCCCTTGGCAGCGGAGATGGTGGTGTCGGAGATCATGGAGAGGTTATCGCCGAAGTAGGAGCCGCCAATGACCGCCGCCGCGGTGATGGCGGTGGAGAGGCCGGCGCCCTGGGCCACGCTCAGAGCCACAGGACCCATGGCGGCGATGGTGCCCATGGAGGTGCCGATGGCGGTGGAAATCAGGCAGCACATCAAAAACACGCCGGGGATCAGGAGCTTGACGGGGATGAAGTGCAGGGCCAGGTTGACCACGGACTCCTTGCCGCCCATGGTGGCGGCGGCGCCCTGGAAGCCACTGGCCAGCAGGTAAATCAGAATGACCTGCATGACGCCGGAGTTGCCCATGTGCTCGCAGAAGAGGTCGGTCTTCTTCTGGATGGAGTCGCCGGGCTGGAGGACCATTGCCACGGCAAAGCCGCACAGCAGGGCCACGTGGCGGGGGAATGCGCCAAAGGTGCTCTCCGCACCCATGATGCTGAGAATGACGCCGGTGCCGATGTAGAGCACGAGGAAAACCAGCAGGGGCAGGAACGCAAGTCCGCCGAGGTTTTTCTTTTCGTTTGCCATAATCTTTCTCCTTCTTTTCAATCCATTCTTTTTTCCGCGGTTTGAAAGCAGCTGTTTTTCAAACCTTCTGCTCCCCATTATAGGGAAGTCCGTCAGGCTCCGCAAGAAAAAAGAAAACGAAAAACGGGATAAACGGATTGCCTCAACCCGTTTTATCCCGTTTTTGTCCCGATGTAAAACCCATTCAGGGCTCCTCGCCGCCGTAGACGATCTGGCGGTAGTGGAGATAGCCGGCTTCCGTGAGACGGGTGCCGCCCCGCCCGGCGCGGCTGACGGCCAGCCCCTGGGCTTCCAGCTTTTTCACGGCTTCGCGCACCTCGTGCTCGGAGACCAGGGTGCCGTGATGCGAGCAGCGTTCGGCGATGCTGCGGCGGCCGAGACCTCCGCTATCGCGGTAGCCCTCGCCCAGCTCCCGTAGCACCTGGTATTCCGAATGGCTCATGCCGCTGCGCTTCTCCAGTTCCTCCCGGCGGCTGGCCTGGGCCCGGGACTGGCGGATGGCGGGCGGCAGGTCCTCAAAGTCCACCATGTGCAGGCCCGTGTATTTGAGATACTCCACGCAGTTTTTGACCTCGCGCACGTTGCCCTCCCAGCGGTGCTGCAGCAGCGCCAGGCGCGCCCCGGTGGTCAGTTCAAAGTCCGCGTCCAGCAGGCGGCGGAAGTGCTCGAACAGCAGCGGCAGATCCGCCCGCCGCTCCCGCAGGGGCGGCACCGAGAGCGGAATGACCGCAAGCCTGTAGTACAGATCCCGCAGGAACAGTCCCTCCTGCACCAGCTGGGCCGGGTCCTGCTCCGCCGAGGAGATGACGCGCACATCCACGGGGATGGGTTCGTCCGAGCCGAGGCGGGTGATCTCCTTCTCCTTCAGCATGCGCAGGAGACTTGCCTGCAGCCGGGGGGACATGTGCTCCACGCCGTCGAGAAACAGCGTGCCCCGGTGGGCACATTCCACCAGACCGATGCGCCCGCCAGCGCCGTCCGCGCCCGTTCCGGCCGTGCCGAAGAGCTCCGTCTCCAGAAGCTCATCCCGCAGCGCGGCGCAGCTGACTGCGACAAAGGGGCCGCCCGCCCGGGAGGAGGCGTTGTGGATGGCCTGGGCGAAGATGCCCTTGCCGGCGCCGCTCTCCCCCTGGATAAGGATGGGCGCGTCGTTGTACGCCATGCGCCGGGCCAGATCCTTGGCGCGGAGGATGGCGGGGCTGACGCCCACAATGTCCTGGAAGCGGTAGCCGGCGCTGTGGTTTCGCCGCGTCTTCTGCTGGCGCAGGGTGGTCTGCAGCTGCTCGGCGGCCCGGAAGGTCTGCAGGGTGAGAAAGCTGCCCAGGGATTCCCCCTCCAGCATCAGCGGGGATAGGACCGCCGCAAACTCGGTGCCGCGGATGTTCAGCAGCCTGGGACTGCCGAGCCCCGTGGCCTCCCAGTCGGCAAAAGGCAGGCAGGGGAGCGCCTCGGCGGCGGGCCGGTTGAGCACCTCGGAGCGTTCCACGTTCAGCAGCCGCCGGGCGGTTTTGTTGATCAACGTCACAAGACCGTTTTCGTTGACGCAGACAATGCCCTCCTCCAGGGCGTTCAGGATGATCTCCAGCCGGTTTTCGGCCGTGAGGTTGTTGGAGGAGATGGTCTGCAGGGAGTAGTCCACCTCGGCCAGTCTGCTGCGGTAGCGCTTGAAACGGCGGGATTCCAGAAAGAAGGCGTCGCCCAGCTTCAGCGCCACCTCACAGATGGTGCTGGCACCCGGCAGTCTCGAGCCGATGTCCACCACCCGCTGTACGCACTTCGGCACCAGATCCGGTTCGCCCACCGTAATGGCAAGGTCGATGCCCCGGGGGACCTCCGAACCGGGGTAGCAGGGGTAAAACTCAATGTTGGAGATGCCGAGGTGATACAGCTGACCGATGCACTCCATGGTCATGTGCTTGTTCTGGTTGACAAGCAGGGCGCGCGTGCCCTCCGGGTATGTCTGCAGCAGGTCGATCGCGGCCCGGGGGAAGTTTACGTCCATGCGCACCGTGGGCTGCTTTTCGGCCAGCACCTCGCGGATGGAGCTGTCCTGCTTGATGTCGTAGGCGGTGACAGAGCTGACGTACAGATCAGCCTTCGGCATCCGGCGGACGCTGCCGTCTTCGGCGGCACCGGTGACGATCCCGACGCTGTCGCCCAGCAGTTCCCGGAAGATCCCGGCGTAGAAGTCTGCCATGGCCGGCCGGTGGGACAGGATTCCGATGGTCTTTTTCATGGTTTACACCCTTTCAGGCATCGCGCCTCTCCGGCAGCTCTCCGTCCTTCGGCAGCCTGCGGTAGACCGTGAACATCATGGTGGTAAAGCAGGCCACGCCCCCGATGAGATCGGAGATGGGCTCGGAGAGGAACACGCCGTCCGCGCCGAAGAAGAGCGGCAGCAGGAACACCAGCGGCACCACCACAAACACCTTGCGCAGCAGGGAGAAGAAGATGGCCTGACGCGAGCGGCCCAGGGCGACAAACACACACTGACCCGTGGACTGCAGCGCCATCAGCGCATAGCCCATAAAGAAGATACGCGCGGCCCGCACCGTGATGGCCATCAGTTCCTCCTCCTCGGTGAAGACGGAGATGATGGACCGGGGGAAGAGCATGAGGATGCCCCAGGCGCAGACGGCGTAGAGCACCACGCCCACGGCGGTGAAGCGGATGCCGCTGCGCACCCGGCTGTAGACCCGGGCGCCGTAGTTGTAGCCCAGCACGGGCTGGGCGCCCTGGGTCAGACCGTGGACGATCATCAGCACCACCTCGCGGATGGAGTTGATGACCGTCATGGCCCCCACGTACAGATCCCCGCCGTAGCGCCGGAGCTGTACGTTGCAGGAGATGGTCACCAGACTGTTGGTGACGTTCATAATGAAGTTGGCAAAGCCCAGCATCACGATCTGCCGCACGGTGGCGGCGCGTGGCCGGAGATTGCCCCTGCGCAGCCGCAGCAGCGCCTTCCTGCTCAGCAAAAACGCCATCACCAGCGCCGCCGCCGCGGCCTGGGAGAGAATGGTCGCCAGGGCCGCGCCCCGGACGCCCATGTGCATCAGATAGATGAAGATCGGGTCGAGCACAATGTTCAGCACCGCCCCGGCCAGCACCGTGCCCATACCGACACGGGAGAAGCCCTGGGCGTTGATGAAGAAATTCATCCCGAGGCTGAGCATGACAAAGAGCGTGCCGGCGGTGTAGACCCGGCCGTAGGCCTCGGCGTAGGGGTAGGTGGTGTCGCTGGCGCCGAAGAGGTACAGCAGCGGACGCAGACAGGCCTCGCTCACGGCGGTCAGCACCAGGCCGGAGATCAGCAGCAGCGTCAGCGCGCAGCCCATGATCTCCTCCGCCTCTCTGTCGTCGCCCTTTCCGCGGGCAATGGAGCAGAGCGCCCCGCCGCCGGCGCCGAAGAGCACCGAGAAGGCCGAGATGAGCGAGAGAATGGGGGCGCAGATCCCGATGCCGGTCAGGGCCAGACTGCCCTCGAGGGGGATGTGGCCGATGTACATCCGGTCCACCACACTGTAGAGAACGTTGATGAGCTGAGCCAGCATCATGGGGATGGCCATGTGCAAAATCGCGCCCCCGATGCTGCCCTGGGTAAAATCGTTTCCGTTTTCGCGGTACGCTGTCTTCATTCGTCTTAGAAACCTTCCATGCCATAGATACTCAAAGTATAGCCCAAAGCCTGCCCTTCTGACAAGCCGCTTTTTGCGCTGCCGTAAGAGCGCGGTCAGGTTTTTGCCGGGAGATCGCCGCCGTGCTGCAGCCAGCGGCCGCGCTTATAATAGACGGCGAGGACCAGGGCGGTGACGGCCCAGGTGACAGGGTAACTGATGCTGACGGTCCGGATGGTGTTCCATCGGGGCACCACCAGCAAAACCCAGAGCACCCGCAGCAGGCACACGCCCAAAAGACTGATGACCATGGGCGTCAGGGAGTCCCCGGCGCCGCGAAGGGCGTTGGAGAAGATCTCGATAAAGATCCACACAAAGTAGTAGGGAGCAAAATACCACAGCATCTCCACCGCGTAGTCCAGCACCTCGGCGTCGTCGGCAAACAGCCGCATGGCCCAGCGGCCAAAGCCCAGGATAAAGGCGGAGATACTGAAGGAGACCAGCAGACCGAAAAGCAGCCATTTGCGCACCCCTTCGCGCAGACGGTCCAGCTTGCCCGCGCCGTAGCACTGGCCCACAAAGGTACACAGGGCCGCGCCGATGGCGTTGGTGGTGACCCAGAAGATGCCGTCAAACTTGCCGGTGGCGGTCCAGGCGGCCACCACGGCGGTGCCGAAGCGGTTGACGGCGGCCTGAATGATGATGTTGGAGAGATTGTACATGGAGCCCTGCACCGCCGAGGGGACGCCCAGCATGAGAATCCGGCGCAGGGAACCCGGATAGATCCGGAGCTGGCGCCACCGCAGCCGCCAGGGTCCCTTTGCACGGCTCAGATGCAGCAGGACAAGCAGGGCGCTGACCGTGAGGGACAAAACCGTTGCCCAGGCGACCCCCGCCACGCCCCAGGCAAAGACCGCCACAAACAGCAGGTCCAGCCCGATGTTCAGCATGCAGCAGACGCCCAGAAAGAGCAGCGGCCAGCGGGAATCGCCCACGGAGCGGAGGATGCCGGAGCCGATGTTGAACAGCAGCAGGCCGGTGCTGCCCAGATAGAACAGGCGCAGATACTCGGCGGAGGAGGCCAGGATGTCCTCCGGTGTTTTGACCAGCCGCAGGGACCATTCGGCGGAGAACCAGCCCAGCGCCGTCAGCGCAAGACCGCAGAGAATACAAAAGCAGACAATGGTGTGCACGGCGCGGCTGAGCTGCTCGTCCTCCCTGGCGCCGCGGTACTGGGAGATGATGACCGTGGCTCCGGCGCCGAGACCGGAGAAAAAGCCGATGACCAGGTTGGTGAGCACGGCGGGGCTGCCGCCCACGGCGGCCAGCGCCTCCGGCCCCACACAGCGGCCCACCACAATGGCGTCCACCGTGTTGTACAGCTGCTGAAACAGCATGCCGAAGAGAATGGGAAAGAAGAAGCGGAGGAGCTTGCCCATGATGCTCCCCTGCGTCAGATCGGTTCTGTCGTCCATGAGAAAGAGAATCCCTGCCTTTCAAAAGCCAAGGCATTATAGCCCCGCGGCAGGGAAAAAGCAAGGGGGCCGCGCCCTTTTCCGGGACAAAAAACTCAGCCCGCTTTCCGGGAAAGCGGGCTGATATTATGAAAACAATATTATGTTAATTATTCGGCCGCGGCGCTGTCGGTCAGGAGCTTTTTGAGCTCGGCGGCCTCGCTCTCCACGTCCTTTTTCATCTGGCGCAGATCGTCGCTGTGCTCCAGCTCGGCGCGCAGCTTCTCCCGGCGGATCTCCTTCTCCACGTCGTGGGCGTCCAGCCTGTCCCCGGCGGCCTTCTTGATCTCCTTGGCCTCGGTCCGGACCTGCTTTTTCAGCTCGTCCATGGCCTTTCTGCTCTGTCTGGTGCTTTCACGCAGCTCGCTGCGGATGGTCTTTTCCATTTTCTTATAGTCTTTCATTTTCTGTCCCTCCCGTTCTTTGATCCTTCTGTAGAAGGTGTTGGGCTTGAGCTCCAGCTCGCCCATGGCCTGGCGCGCGGTGATCTCCCCGCTCTGCCAGCGCTCCACCACGCGGTCAAAGAGGCTTTCGTCCACGGCGATGGGGCGGCGGCCCTTGTACTTGCCGTCTTCTCTGGCGCGCTCGATGCCCTCGCGGCGGTGCGCTTTCTGCTCCTCCCGGTCCAGGGCGGCCAGCTCCCGGCAGACCCGGATGAAAAACTCGCCCTTGGCCCCGGTGGTATCCACGCCCTCCCGGCTGCTCTTGAAATCCGCCTGCATCTCGGCCAGACGTGTTACCAGCCGGGCAAGCTCCCTGGAGGATCCCGCCACGCAGGTAAAGCTGTCGGTCAGGATGCAGTCTCCCGGCTGCAGCGCTTTGAGCGCCGCCGGAAGCGCGTCTCTATCAGGAATGTATACAGTGGCCATGCGTGTGCCTCCTTTTCGGTTGTGAGCAGAGCATAGCACAGATTCAAAAGTGTGTCAATAGGATAATTTCGATATATGACACATTTCAAAAACTGTTCACAATTTCAATGAAACGATATGGAAGTGAAAAAACCAGTGGAAATCCGGCGAGACATCATATATAATAAAATTTATTGAAAATACCCGCCGGGAAGGAAAGGGGGGAGGGCCTCTTGCGCAAACGAATATGTCTCTGGCTGTTGACGCTGAGCCTGCTGCTGGGCGGATGCGCCGCGCCCTCCGCCGGGGACGTCCTGCGGCAGAGCGCGGCGACGCCCGCCATCGGCTCCCTCTTCGGGAAAAAAGAGGAGAGCCCCGCAGCCGAGCCTGCGGCCGAGACCGTGCCCTATGTGGCCCCGCAGATGCTGGAGGCCGCCTTTCATCCCGACCTGGCCGAGGCGGGAGAGCGGGTGCTGCTGGATCTCTCCGCGGTCAGCGACGGGGTCGTGGCTGTCGCCGCCACCTCGGACAAGCGGCTGAAATTCCAGGTGGTCAAGGGGGAGGAGACCTACAACTACAACCTGGCCTCCGACGGGACACCCTCGATCTTCCCGCTGCAGTGCGGGGATGGGGAGTACCGCTTCCGGGTGATGGAAAACGTGGTGGACAAAAAGTACGCCGAGCTCTTTTCCCGCACCGTGGACGTGAAGCTGAGCGATCCCTATGCCCCCTTCCTGCGGCCAAGTGATTATGTAAACTACAGCGCCGACTCCGCCTGTGTCAAAAAGGCGGCGGAGCTGGCCAAAACCGCCGGGACGCCCCTGGGGCTGGTGGCGGCGATCTACAGCTTCGTGTGCCAGACCGTGCGCTATGACGAGGAGCTGGCGCGCACGGTGCAGTCGGGCTATCTGCCGGTGCCGGATCGGACCATGCAGAGCGGCAAGGGCATCTGCTTTGACTACGCGGCGCTGGCTGCCTCCATGCTGAGAAGCCAGGGCATCCCCACCCGGATGGTCTTCGGCTATGTGGCGCCGGACCAGCTCTACCACGCCTGGAACATGTTCTACACGGAGGAGACGGGCTGGGTGACGGTATCCTTTGAGGTCTCGGCCAACTCCTGGGTGCGGCTGGATCTGACCTTTGCCGCCAACGGCGCGGACAGTCAGTTCATCGGCGACGGCAGCAACTACGCGGACGTGTATTATTATTGACGGATCGGATGAATCTTGAGGAATAGGTGAGCATGATGAGCAAACGCAAACTGGATTACCTGGGCGTCAGCGCCTTTTGCGAGAGCATGGCCATGATGGTGCAGGCCGGCATTCAGACGGACGAGGCCATCGCCCTGCTGCAGAGCGGAAAGGAGCTCAGCGGCGGGGTCCTGGAGCAGGGGCTCCAGGTGATGAAGGAGCAGGTGGAGCAGGGCTCGGGCCTGGCCAGGGCCATGGAGGCGACCGGCATCTTCCCGGACTACGCCCTGCAGATGATCGCCGCGGGCGAGAGCTCCGGCCGGCTGGAGGACATCCTCTTCCGCCTGGCCCGCTACTACGCCGACCAGAAGACCATCTCCGAGAAACTGAAAAACGCGGTGACCTACCCGGCGGCCATGCTGGGGCTGATCATCGCGGTGCTGCTGGTGATGCTGGTGATGGTGCTGCCGGCATTTACGGGCGTGTACAACAAGCTGACGGGCAGCCTCTCGGCCTCCTCCTACAGCTATGTGCGCTGGGCCTATGTGTTCTGCTGGGCCGCGCTGGCGGTGATGATCGCCATCACCCTGGCCCTGGCCGCGGGCCTGATCCTCTGGAACCGGGGCAAACGGAAACAGGTGGAAGCCCTGCTGGAGAAGATTCCTCTCTGCCGGCAGATCCTGGAGACCATGGCCAAGTTCCGCTTTACCTCGGCCCTGGCCACCTTCCTGGCCTCCGGCGAGATGCAGGACGAGGCGGTTTTGAACTCCATCCCCATGACGGACTATGCGCCCCTGGAGGAGAAGCTGAAAAGCTGCGCCAGACGTATGGAGGAGGGCCACAGCATTGCCCAGGCTGCCTATGACGAGGAACTGTTCGAGCCGGTGTACGGCCGGATGCTGCTGGCCGGCGAGCGCAGCGGCAGTCTGGAGCATGTGCTGGGCAGACTCACGGAACTCTTGGAGGGCAGCTGCGGTGCGCTGGTGGACCGGCTGGTGGGCATCGTGGACCCGCTGCTTTCGGGCGTGCTGATGCTGACGGTGGGGCTGTCGCTGCTCAGCGCCATGCTGCCGCTGATCGGCATGATGAACGCCGTGGCGTAAGCGGAGGGCAGCGAGCATGTATTCGGACAAAGCCAAGCCCCGGCGGCGCCTGCTGTGGCTGCCGCTGGCGATCCTGCTTGCGGCGCTGCTGTGCTTTCTCGTCTTCGGCCGCTCGGGCCGGGACCTGGGGGAGGAGAGCGCCGCCGCCATCCGGGACGCGGTGCAGCGCAGCGCACTGCAGTGCTACGCCGTGGAGGGGGTCTATCCCCCGAGCCTCGAATATCTGCAGGACAACTACGGCCTGCAGATCAACACCGAGGATTTTTACGTGACCTATGACGCCTTCGCCTCCAACCTGCCGCCCGCGATCCGGGTGACAAGCAGGCGATGAGAGAGAAGCGGAGAGGAGGAAAAGCCTGTGAAGCATGAGGGGAGAAACCCGCTCGGCTTGTATACCATCGGCATCGCGGCCCTGTTTCTGGCGGGCTTTTTCCTGCTGGTGGTCTTCGGCGCCCAGAGCTACCGCAACACGGTGGCGGACCAGGAGCAGAACGACGGCACCAGGGCGCAGCTTGCCTATCTCGCGGCCGCGGTCAAGGGCTGTGACGCCGCCGGCGCCGTCCACCTGGTGGAAAAGGACGACGGCCAGATGCTGGTGCTGGAGGACGGGGAGAGCGGCTACGCCCTGCGGATCTACCGTCTCGGAGACCGGCTGCTGGAGGACTACGGCCCGGCGGACTCCGCGCTCAATCCGGAGGAGGCCCAGACCATCGGTGAGACCTCCGTCTTCGCCGTGGATACCCCGGCGGCGGGCCTGCTGCGCGTCACCACGGACGCGGGCCAGGTGCTGCTGCACCTGAGAAGCGGAGGCGCGGCATGAAGAAGAACGGACATATCACCGCCTTTTATCTGGAGACCCTGCTGCTGATCGTGGTGTTTATCGGCATCATTCTGATCTTGACCCAGGTCTTCGGACTGGGCCGGGTGCAGAGTGTGGAGGCCAAGCGGCTGACCAACAGCGTGACCCTAGCCGCCAACGCCGCCGAGGCCTTCTCCGCCGCGGAAGAGCCGGCGGAGCTGCTTGCGTTTTTGAACGAAAACGGCAACGCCGCCGCCCTGCCGGACACCTTGGGTGTCACCGCCCGCTATGACGCGGACATGCGCCCGGACCCCGCCGGCGAGCTGCGGGTGGACGTGTGCTGTACGGTGGAGGAGAACAGCCTCGTTCAGGGGCATATCCAGGTCTTCCGGCAGGGGGCGGAGGCCCCCGTCTATGAGCTGGAGACCGCGGCGCTCTGGAAGGAGGTGAGCCCGTGAAGCAGGTACCCATCAAGCTGGGGCCCCTGGCCCTGCTGCTGACGGTGATCAGCATCTGCCTGACGGTGCTGGCCATTTTGAGCTTCACCACCGCCCGGGCGGATCTGCGCCTGGCGGAGCGTTACGCCGCAACAGTCACCGAGCGCTACCAGCTGGAGACGGCGGGGCAGGAACTGCTGGCGGAGCTGAGAGACTCCGACCCCGGGATGCTGGACATGGAGCGGGACGCAGACGGCGTCTGGTGGACGGATCTGGAGAAAAACGGAGCGCATCTGCACATCGGCGTGAAAAAGGGAGCCGACGGCTGGGAGCCGGTCGCCTGGCGCATGGACAAAGACTGGGAGGAGGACACCGACCTGAACGTCTGGGACGGCGGCTTCCGGTTTGGAGACTGATATGGAATTACTGGACATCTTACAGAAAGCAACGGAACTGGACGCGGCGGATATCTTCCTGGTGGCCGGCCTTCCCGTGACCTTCAAATGCGGCGGCAGACAGCTGCGCATGCCCGACGGCTTCCTGAAGCCAGACCGCATCGGCGAGCTGGTAAACGCGGTCTATGAACTGAGCCGCCGGGACCGCGGCAATCTGGACAAGGGCGTCGACGACGACTTCTCCTTCGCCGTGCCGCAGCTGGGCCGCTTCCGGGTCAACGTCTTCCGGCAGCGCGGATCGCTGGCCGCGGTGATCCGGGTGATCCATTTCGGCCTGCCCGATCCGAACAAGCTCGGCATCCCGGAGAGCGTGCTGAGCCTGGCGGACAACAAGAAGGGTCTGGTGCTCATCACCGGCTCTGCCGGCACCGGCAAGTCCACGACGCTTGCCTGCATGATCGACCGCATCAACCGCAGCCGGGACTGCCACATCATCACCATGGAGGACCCCATCGAGTACATCCACCGGCATGACAAGGCCATCGTCACCCAGCGGGAGATTTCCATCGACACCCCGGGGTATCTGGAGTCCCTGCGCTCGGCTTTGCGGGAGAGCCCGGACGTGATCCTCCTGGGCGAGATGCGCGACTACGATACCATCTCCGCCGCCATCACCGCGGCCGAGACCGGCGTGCTGCTGCTGAGCACCCTGCACACCAGCTCCGCCGCCAACACCATCAACCGCATCCTGGACGTCTTCCCCGCAAACCAGCAGAAGCAGGTCAAGATCCAGCTGGCACAGATCCTCAAGGGCGTGGTCTGCCAGCAGCTGGTGCCCAACAAGGAGGGGGGACAGACCCCGGTCTTCGAGATCATGAAGACCACGGTGGCCATCCAGAACATGATCCGTGAGGACAAGCTGCACCAGCTGGAGTCGGCCATGCAGGCCGGCGCCGCCGACGGCATGTGCACCATGGACGGCAGCCTTCTCAAGCTGGTGCGGGAGGGAACGATCACCAAAGACACGGCGCTGATTTCCTGCGTCAATTACGAGAACATGCAAAAGCGCCTGGCGCTGTAACGAAGGAACAAACGAAAAGGAGGGAGAAGCATGGCGGAAGACCGGGAAAATGTGCTGTATGTGCGCATGCTGGGCGGCTTTTCCGTGCGCTGGAACGGAAAGCTGATCGCCGGCGGCTCCAAGGCCAGTGATTCCCAGTTCACGTCCCTGCTGCAGATCCTGATTCACAACCGGGAAAAGGGCGTCACCCGCGATCGGCTGGAGGAGCTCCTCTTTGCCGACCGGGACATGTCGAACGTACATCACGCGCTGCAGAGCGTGATCTACAACGCCAAGAAAAAGCTTGAGAAGGCGGGACTGCCCCCGGTCAATTACATCGAGCAGACCAAGGGCGTGTTCAGCTGGACAAAGGAGCTGGAGCTGGAGGAGGACGCAGAGCGCTTTGAGGCCCTCTACCGCGAGGCCGCGGGGACCAGGGACCCGGACGAGCAGATGGCGCTGTATCTGGACGCCTGCCATCTCTACGGCGGGGAGTTTCTGCCCATGCAGCTGAGCGTGATCTGGGCGGCCCAGGAATCCAGACGCCTGCGGGGCATCTTCTGCGACTGTGTGGAGCGGGCGGCGACGCTTTTGCGTATGAACCAGGATTACTTCCAGCTGGAGGATTTGGGGCTGTACGCGGCCAAGGTGGACCCTCTGGCCGACTGGGAGCCGCTGACCATGGAGGCCCTGGCGTCCATGGGACGCTATGAGGAGGCCCGCAAGCTCTACGAAGAGACCGTGGCCTACTACTTCAACGAGCAGGGGCTGCGCCCCTCCCGCAAGCTGATGGAGCAGTTTGAGCGCCTGGGCGTGGAGATGACCCACCAGCATGCGGCCCTGGACCAGATCCAGGCGGAGCTGTCCGGCAAGGGCGACACCTTCCCCGGCGGCTATCTCTGCAATTACCCGGTCTTCACCGGCATTTACCGCATGGTGGAGCGTATGCTTGAGCGCGGCGGACAGTCCGTGTACCTGATGCTCTGCACCGTGGTGGACGGCAAGGGCAACCCCATGAAGGAGGGCCCGAAGCTGGATGAGCTGGTCAAGCGCATGGGGGACGCGGTGCGCCGCTCCATCCGCCGGGGCGATGCCATGACCCAGTACGGCAAGGGGCAGTACCTGTGTTTGCTTGTCAACACCACCCGGGAAAACTGCACCGTCATCCAGAAACGCATCAACTATCATTTCATCATCGGGCGGCAGCGCTCGGGCATTGAGTACTATGTCAACAGCGTCTTCATGACGCCGGAGGCGGAAAAGACCGCCGCGCTGTTTCGAGCGGGGGAGAGGCCATGAACCGGACACAGTGGTATATCGGCGCGCCAAACGGCGTGGTGCTCTGCATCCGGGAGTCCCGTCCCGACGCCCTGCGGGGTGAACTGTGGCACAGCTACAGCGCTTCCCCCACCCCCTTTGAAAACGTCCAGAAGATGGTGCTGGAGATGGAACAGCTGTACGACCGGCTGAACTTTCCCCACCCCGGCACCAACGAGAGAAGCTTTACCGAGCCGCACAAAAACGGCCAACACATCACGGAAAGGGACAAGGTTATGAAAGACGAAGAACTCCTCAGCAAGCACGGCGACCTGGGCACCTTTATTGTCAGAGTCCAGCACCGGCAGAACAGCAGCTGGCAGGGCCGCATCACCTGGATGGAGAGGGATAAAACCATCAACTTCCGTTCCGTGTGGGAAATGGTCAAGCTGATCGAGAGCGCGGTGGAGAGCACGGATACCTCGACCGACGAGGAAGAGAGCCCCACCTGGTAAAAGAGAAGAAAACGCCGAACCGGCGCAGCGAAAGCTGCGCCGGTTCGGCGTTCAGAGAAGCTCGGGCGGAATGTGGAGATCCCGGAAATAGGTTTGCCGGTCCTTGTCTCCGATCTCCCGCAGCACCCGGCAGGGGTTGCCCACGGCCACCACGTTGGCCGGCAGATCCCTGGTCACCACGCTGCCCGCGCCCACCACGGTGTTGTCTCCGATGGTGACGCCCGGCATCACCAGCACCCCGGCGCCCAGCCAGCAGTTGCGGCCGATCACAATGGGGGCGTTGTACTGCAGCCCCCGCTCCCGCAGTTCGGGCAGAACCGGGTGCCCCGCCGTGGCCAGCACCACGTTGGGCCCGATCATGGTGCAGTCCCCGATGTCGATGTGCGTGTCGTCCACCAGGGTCAGCCCGAAATTGGCAAAGACGTGGTGCCCCACGCGGACAAAGTGCCCGCCCCAGTTGGCGTGCAGGGGCGGCTCGATGAAGCTCTCGTCCCCAAAGGCGGCGAACATCTCCTTTAACAGCGCGGCCCGCTTCTCCCCCTCGGAGGGGCGGGTCCGGTTGTAGTCGAACATTTTCTCCTGGCATTGGATCTGGAGCTCGGTGATCTCCCCGGCCAGGGGGTAGTAGAGCTCTCCGCTGTGCAGAACGTCAAACATGGCGTTTCCCTCCCTCGCGTGCTGTCCTCATTATATCGGAGAGGCCCGCGCCTGTAAAGCGCAATCCGGCTTGTATTATTCTGTCGCTTCCTGTATAATATTTCTATTATCCAGAACGATGCAATGGGAGAAATCGATGGAGCAATTCAGCTTTGACGCCGCCGTCCGGGATATCGCGGTGTTTGCCGAGGGGCGGCTGCCCGCCCGCTCGGACCATGTGGCCTATGCCTCCGCGGCGGAGTTGGCCGCGGGGGAGAGCAGTCTGCGCCTGTGTCTGGACGGCAGATGGCGCTTTCACTATGCGGAGAACCCGGCTGCCGCGCCGGAGGGCTTCTGGCTGCCGGACTTCGACGTCTCCGGCTGGGACGAGATCTCTGTCCCCGGCCACATCCAGCTCCAGGGTTATGACCGACCCCAGTATGTGAACATCCAGTACCCCTGGGATGCGGTGGAGGAGCTGCGGCCAGGCGAGGTGCCGACCGTCTTCAACCCCACCGCGGACTATGTGCTGGACTTTGTCCTGCCCGCAGGCTGGGAGAAGGACCGGTGTGTCCTGCGCCTGGAGGGCGTGGAGAGCGGCTTTGCCTGCTGGCTCAATGGGAAATACCTGGGCTACAGCGAGGACAGCTTTACGCCCAAGGAGTTCGACCTGACGCCCCGGCTGCGCGCCGGATCAAACCGCCTGGCGGTGCGGGTCTACAAGTGGACCCCCGGCAGCTGGTTCGAGGACCAGGACTTTTTCCGCTTCTCCGGGATCTTCCGCAGCGTGTTCCTGCTGCGCAAGCCCCCGGTCTCCCTGTTCAGCCTGAACCTGGTGCCGGAACTGAGCGAGGACTTTTCCCGGGGCGAGCTCTATGTGGTGGGCCTGCTGGAAGGGGAGGGCGCCCTGCGCCTGACCCTCAGGGAGGAAGATCGGATCCTCGCCTCCTGCACGGAGCCGGGCGACGAGTACGGCGAGGTCTATGCGGAGCTGGACCTGGAAAACCCCGGGCTCTGGAGCGCCGAGGACCCGAAGCTCTATTCGCTGCTGATCGAAACCCTGGACCGGGACGGCGCCGTTACGGAGCTCACCGAGCAGATGGTGGGCTTTCGGCGGATCGAGATTCAGGACGGACTCATTCTCTTAAACGGCAAGCGCCTGGTGCTCAAGGGCGTGAATCGCCACGATTTCAGCTCCGCCTCCGGCCGGGTGCCGAATGCGGAGGAGCTGGAACGGGACATCCGCACCATGAAGCAAAACAACATCAACGCCATCCGCACCAGCCACTATCCCAACCAGTCCGCCCTCTACGCCCTCTGCGACAAGTACGGCCTCTACGTCATGGACGAAAACAACTTGGAGACCCACGGCAGCTGGGAGAGCGTGCTGCGGGGCGTTTCAGACCCGAGCTTTGCCATCCCCAAAGAGCACCGGGAGTTTGAACCCCTGCTCTTTGACCGCCTCCAGAGCATGGTGGCCAGGGACCGGAACCACCCCTGCGTCCTCTTCTGGTCGGTGGGGAACGAGTCCTTCGGCGGCAGCGTGGTGGCGCGCATGGCCGACGTGCTGCGCAGTCTGGACCCCACGCGTCCCGTGCACTACGAGGGCGTGTTCAACGACCGGAGTGTGGACGGCGTCAGCGATATGGAGAGCCAGATGTACCCCTCCGCCGCCGCCATCGAGGCCTTCCTCCGGGAGCACCCGGACAGACCCTTCCTCTGCTGTGAGTACAGCCACGCCATGGGCAACTCGTGCGGCGGTTTACATAAGTACACAGAGCTGAGCGACCGGGAGCCACGGTATCAGGGCGGCTTCCTCTGGGATTGGGCAGACCAGGCCCTGTGGACGGCCGGGCCCGACGGCGAGCGCTTTCTGGGCTACGGCGGGGATTTTGGCGATCGGCCCACGGACTACAACTTCAGCGGAAACGGGATCGTCTACGCCGCCGACCACAGCCCCTCGCCCAAGATGCAGGAGGTCAGGGCCTGCTATCAGAATCTGGAGGTCCGCTTTGACGAGACGGGCTTTGCGGTTATCAACAAATTCCTCTTCACCCCGGCGGAACGCTTTGCCGCCTCGGCCGTCTTGCTGGCGGACGGGGGAGAGGTCCTGCGCCTGCCGCTGGAGCTGGCCGTGCCGCCGCTTACGGAGAGACGCTTCGACTACCCGCCGGAGCTTGCGGGACAGATGGCGGCCCTGGAGCGGGCGGCCATCGCGGAGAATCGCCCCCTGCCGGAATTTGCGCTGACCGTCTCCTTCACGCTGAAGGAGGACACCGCCTGGGCCGGGGCCGGACACGAGATCGCCTTCGGCCAGAAGGTCTGGGAGCGGGCAGCACTGCCCCAACCCTGCGCCGAGCCCTTCCATACGGTGCGGGGCAAGTGGAACTTTGCCGTCCGCGGCGCACGCTTTACCGCGGTCTTTTCCGCCACCCGGCCCGGTATGAACTCCTATGTATACGACGGGCGGGAATACCTCCAGAGCATCCCGGCCCCCAACTTCTGGCGTGCCCCCACGGACAACGACGTGGGAAACGGCATGCCTCAGCGCTGCGGCCAGTGGAAGCTGGCGAGCCTCTATCCCACGCCCTTCGGCGGGCCGGAGCCTTTCCGCTATCCGGAGGTGGAGGAGGACGGACACAGCGTCCGCGTGAGCTACACCTATTATCTGCCCACCAATCCCCCCTGCGCCTGCAGGGTGCGCTATGAGGTCTTCGGCGACGGAACGGTGGAGACGACGCTCTCGTATCGGGCTGTCCCGGGACTTCCGGATATGCCGGAGTTCGGGATGCTCTTTCGCCTGCCCGCGGCCCTGGATCGGATGCGCTGGTACGGACTCGGCCCGGAGGAGAATTACGCCGACCGCCTCAAGGGCGCCCGGCTCGGCGTCTGGGAGCAGACGGTGGACGGGAACATGGCCCGCTATCTCAAACCCCAGGAGAGCGGGAACCGCTGCGGTGTGCGGTGGATGGAGCTGACGGACGGCGAGGGCCGCGGCCTGCGCTTTTCAGGGGAGAAGCTCAGCGTCAGCATGAGCCGCTGCACACCCCACGAGCTGGAGTGCGCCGCCCATGTCCACGAGCTGCCAAAGCCCCGGCAGACAGTGGCGCGCGTGGCGCTGCAGCAGCTGGGCGTGGGCGGGGACGACAGCTGGGGCACCCCGGTACACCCGGAATATCACCTACCGCAGGGCGCGGATTTGAAACTGACTTTCCGCTTCCGGGGAGTTTCAGAAAAGGATGAGTGACATGGAAAAGAAAAATCTGGATGTGCTGTTTGTCCAGCACGAGGAATATGTCAAGCCCGGCGAGTATCTGAATTGGGTAGAGAGAAACGGCTGCCGCCTGCGCACCATCCGCTGCTGGGAGCAGGAGGAATTTCCCCAGCCGGAGAAGCTGCCCGACCTGCTGGTTGTCCTGGGCGGCCCTCAGAACCCCGGCACCACAAGGGAAGAGTGCCCCTACTACGACGCAGAGGCGGAAATGCGGCTGATCTGCCGCTGCCGTGACGCGGGGCGCATGGTGGTGGGCGCGTGTCTCGGCGCCCAGCTGATGAGCGAGGCCTTTGGCGGCAAATTTTCCCACAGCCCCAACCGGGAGGTGGGACCCACGCTCCTGACACTCACCGAGGCGGGCCGGCGCGATCCCTTCCTGAGGGCCTTCCCGGACCGCTTCATGGCCGGAGAGTCCCATGACGACATGATGGGCATGACCCGGGACGCCGCGGTGCTGGCTTTCAGTGAGGGCTGCCCCCTGCAGATCGTGCGCTTCGGCCGGTACCTCTACGGCTTCCAGGTCCATCTGGAGTTTGACCAGGAGATCGTGGAGGAGATCATGGAAAACATTCCGGACAGCGTGGCCGAGCCGGAGAAGCACCCCTATGTCCGCTCGCCGGAGGAGATCAGGGACTTTGATTACAGCGAGAGCGCCGCGCTGCTCTCGTCCTTCCTGGACGCCATGACCACGGACTATCTGGGGGGAGCGGAGGCATGACGATCGCGCAGCTGCTGGAAAAGATGCTGGCCTTCTCTGAGGGAAACATCCACGATATCGACCACTTTCTCCGGGTCTGGAGCTACGCCAGAGCCATCGGGGAGCTGGAGGGGCTGGACAGCGAGACCCAGTTCATTCTGGAGTGCGCCGCCATCTCCCATGACATCGCCTGCCCCCTCTGCCGCGCCAAGTACGGCAACACCAACGGCAAATACCAGGAGCTGGAGGGCGAGGCGCTGGCGCGGGACTTTCTGAAGGACAGCGGCCTGAGCCGGGAGCAGATCGACCGCATCGTCTTTCTCATCGCCCACCACCACACCTTCACCGGCGTGGAGGGCCTGGACTGGCAGGTCCTGCTGGAGGCGGACTACCTGGCCAATGCCACGGAAAACAACTGGTCGAAGCAGAGCGCGGAGCAATTTCTCGAAAAGCTCTGCAAAACCGCGGCCGGCGCGCGGCTGATCCGCACCGTGCTGTGCATCGGGGACCACCAATGAGGGAAGACCGAATGGAACGGGAGCTGCGCTTTGAGGGCATTACCAATGCCCGGGACCTGGGCGGGCTGCAAAATGCGTCGGGACAGCGGATCCGCTCCGGCCTGCTGCTCCGCGCGGCCCATCTGCACAGCGCTTCCGACCGGGATCTGGCGCAGCTGGCGGAGCGCTTTCACCTCGGCTGTGTGGTGGATCTGCGCACGGCCATGGAGCGTCGGGAGAAGCCGGATCGGCTTCCCGCCGGCACCGCGCAGCTCTGCCGCCCCATCTTTGACGAGGCCACGGCGGGCATCACCCGGGAGGATGGCAAACCGGCGGAGCTGATCATGCCGGACATGCGCGTGGTCTATCGCCTTATGGTCACAAAACCGAGCTGCCTGGAGAGCCTGCGCGTAATCCTGCGGACCATTCTGGAGCAGGCGGCCCGGGGAAACACGGTGCTCTGGCACTGCACGGCGGGCAAGGACCGCTGCGGTGTGGTGACGGCGCTGCTGCTGTCGGAACTGGACGTCCCCAGAGAGGACATTTTTGAGGATTACCTGCTGACCAACCGGGTCGCCGTCCCGGAGGCGGAAGCCGTCTGTGCCAGACTTCTGGCCAAGGGGCACCCGGCCGAGGCGGTCCAGCAGGTGTACGAGGCCTTTATCGCCAGGGAGGAATACCTGGCCGGTGTTTTTGACGCGCTGGATAAGGGCTTCGGCGGCGTGCCGGGCTTTCTGCGAGAGGGTCTGCAGCTGCCGGAGACACTGCTGAAAAGCTTCCGCGAAGCTGTTCTGGAAAAAGATGGCACCCCTTCCGCGCGATAACGGTTGCACAGGGCTGTCGAATCTGTTATAATTTTTGAAGAAAATGCAGACGGGGGGAGAACGCCGTGGCATATCAAAACGAGTATCAAAACCTGGAGGGGACGCCCGCAGGAGCGCCGGAAGGCCGCCGCACGTCCGCGGCGGACTATCTGATCAGCGCGAAGACGCTTTCAAAGCAGATCGTGGACCGCGGCCGCAAGCAGGCGGATGACATCATTGCCGAGGCTGAGGCGCGCGCAGAGGAGATCGTGAACCAGGCAAGGCAAAAGGCGGAGGAAATTCTCGCCGAAGCCCGGCAGGAGGCGGAGATGCTCCGCGAGGAGAGCGTGATTCCCGCCGGTTCATCGGATCAGGAGCACGCGGTGCGCTGTGTGGAGGATTGCTTTGCCAAACTCCGGCAGCACCAGCAGGACGCCATTGATCTGCTCAACGAGCAGTGGCAGCAGTTCCTCTGCGGTCTCTATACCGAAGAGGAGCCGGGCGAGGATGCACAGGAGGAGAGCGTTCCGCCGGATCTCACCGCCCGCGTCAGCGCCATCGCCGACGCGGTGGAATCGCTGGAGAGGCACGACGAATAAAAGAAAAGGCGCAGGCGCCGCATCCAATGGATGCGGCGCCTGCGGCGCTTAAAGGATCATGTTTCTATTCCACGACGGTGACCTCGGTCCCCGCGTCGGAGAACACCTGGCCGATGATCTCCGCGTAGCCCCGGCAGGGGGCGTCCTCCGCCGGCAGCCGGAGGACGAAGCATTTTCCCAGGTGGGGCAGCCCCGTCAGAATGTCGTACAGAGCGTCCAGATTCCTGCCGTACCAGTTCTGCCAGAGCATCCGGGCGGCCAGAACGTCATAGAGCTCACCGCGTTCCCGGCAGCGGGAAAAGTCCAGTGTCACCTGGGGACAGAGCGCATTGAGCAGGCCGAGACAGCAGACCTCGATGTCCTCCCAGGCGGTGTCGAAATCCCGGGTGTACCAGGGATCGTCGATGATGCGCTCCGGTGCGCCGATGTACTCGGTCATCAGGTGCAGCTTCCCCTCGGGGTCTCCGCCGAAACAGCGCTGCATGCTGCGCAGGTTGGCCTGGTCAAAGCCCAGCAGCAGATCGTAGTCGTCGTAGTCCTGCGCGCGGATGCGGCGGGCGGTCTTGCCCGCGCAGTCGATCCCGTGTTCGCTGAGCTTCCGCCGGGCCGGGGGATAGACTCCGTTGCCCAGCTCCTCGGAACTGGTGGCGGCGGAGGCGATTTCAAATTCATCCGACAGATCGGCCCGCTTTACCATATCCTTCAAACAAAACTCTGCCATCGGACTGCGGCAGATATTGCCGTGGCAAACAAAAAGTATCTTAGTCAAATGCGATCAGCCTCCTGAAAAGCCGTATTCTGCCCCGTTTTGCCGCGATTTGCCGGGCAGAAAAAGTTGTTAATAAACTGTGACTCTGTCACGGAAAAAGCAAAATACGTCAAAATGCGGCAAGTCAATGCCGTCAATGGTAGTCAAATGGTAGTAAAACTGAGGGGTTCTTACTACCGTCGAGGAAAGGAGATAATGCGAGTTATCGTTGCTGTTCGTATCATCATTTCCATTACCCTAATTTATCTCCGTTCTTGACAGCTTTATCAGGTGTGATCAGAACAACCCCGCCTTCACTGTATGTGCCAAGCACCAGCACCTCAGACATGAAGTCCGCGATCTGCCTTGGCGGGAAATTTACGACCGCCAGTACCTGCTTGCCGATCAGATCCTCCGGCCGATAGTGATCCGTTATCTGTGCGGAAGACTTCTTTACACCGATCTCTTCGCCAAAGTCCACCTGCAGCTGATAGGCAGGCTTACTTACCGCGACATTGTCAGCATATCTACGGCTTCATCTTCCGTGGAAACAAAGAACACATCCTTGCCTTTGTTACTCTCATAGATGAAGTCCTTCAACGGTTTGCTGGTGTAATGTGAGTAGTCGCCGTAAATAGCGATACGACCACCGTAGTTGATGTACTTCTGCAAAATCTCACCGGCAAGCCCGCTGCTCAGGACAAAGAACTCCTCGACAATCAACTTCTTGTCAATCACGATGTTCTTTGTTCCCGCATCATATTTTGCGCTCATCAACACATCCAGTGCCGACTGAGCATCTGTAATCACAGGCTCATCCGCCACCACAACGGCGCAGATGATACCGTTCTTTTCTATCTTCTTAAATTCCATACTCGTTACCTCTTTCTGTGTTTCATTTCTTGTCCGCATGCATCATCCGGAATATTCCTAAGCTGGAATCTATTTCACCAGATTATTAATCCTGCAATCCGGAGTTTCGTTTTTCATTACTCGTTCAATATTTTTCACAAAAAACTCGTAGCGCTTCTTGTGATACTTAACTCCATCGGGAAGGCCAGCAGTATGCGGAGTTAAGATTACATTCTCCATTCCGCGGAATGGATGATCACGCCGCAAGGGTTCTTCTTCAAAAACGTCCAGACAAGCACCTCCGATAAGGCCCTTCTCCAATGCTTGCAGAAGCTGCGGCTCATCGACGACTCCACCTCTCGATGTGTTGATCAGGACAGCGTCTGACTTCATTTTGGCAAACACATCTGCATTTATCATATGCCGGGTACTTTCATTCAGAGGAACATGCAGGCTGACAATATCGCTGTCACGGAGCAGACTCTCCAACTCTCTTTGCTCTATTCCCGCAGCATCAGTTGGATGATGGCTATAAACCAGTACTTTCATGTGAAAAGCATTACAGTATTCTGCCACTTTTTTCCCGACATGACCAAATCCAACAAGGCCGATTGTTTTTTCCGAGAGTTCGGCTCCGAAATAGTTTAGTCCGCCTTCATCGGAATTCGTCTTTACGAACCTGTCAAGTTTTACAATGTTTTTGTACCAGCAAAGAATCAACGCCATGACATGTTCAGCTACAGCGTTGGCATTTATACCCGCTGCATTACATACCTGGACACCATGCTTTGTACATGCGCGTAAGTCAACATTGTCATATCCCGCGCCTTTCTGCACCAACTTCAGCTTAGGTGCTTTCTGCAGGATTTCGTCGTCAATCAGGATGTGTTCAGGAATCAATACGTCTGCATCTGTTAATTCCTGTTCAACCTCTTCCGGCAAAACAATTCTGACATCCCAGGTACATGGAAAACTCCCGCGGATTCTATCTGTTGCTTTTTCTGGGAAAAAGCCTATGATGACGACCTTCATTGAACACATTCCTCCTGCTAATCCCGCCTTTATGGGATCTCCTGTCACACACAAAAACAAACCAGCCCGGGATTCGACCACGCCAACTCGGCTTTTTTCGCAGCAGCAAACAAACATTATCTGTATCGATGGCATAAAATGCCGCGATTTGCCGGGCAGAAAGAGTTGTTAATAAACTGTGACTCTGTCATGGAAAAAGCAAAATACGTCAAAATGCGGCAAGTCAATGCCGTCAATGGTAGTCAAATGGTAGTAAAAAACGGGGGGTCTTACTACCGTCGGTCAGCGTCAAATCAAAGAGAATACCGTGATACACGTCAACAGTTTTGTTGTTTTGAAAATCTCAGACGAACAGTTCGTCAACTGAATACAGTGCAGCTTTACCGGCCATGAAGATTTTGTTGCCTTCCCGACGGCAATAAAGCGTACCGCCACGTCTGGACGCCTGATACGCGACCAATTCATCTTTACCGAGCGTGTCTGCCCAGTAGGGGATGATGTGGCAATGTCCTGAGCCGCAGACCGGATCCTCTGAAACAGAAAGTTTAGGCGCAAAACTGCGGGAAACGCAATCCTCGACATTGCCCCGAGCAGTGATGTGGAGCAATAGTCCGTCAATCTCCTTGACCTTTTCAAGATTTGGATTCAGCTCACGCACTGTCTGCTCATCATCCAGTACGCATAGCAGGTCTCTTGCCTTGTACGCTGCGCTGGGACGTACACCCAGAGCATCCTCCATAGCGTCTGTAACCGTCACAGGTTTGAGTTCATAGGCAGGAAATTCCATCTCAAAGAGATCTCCCATGCGCATTACAGTCAGATCACCGGAGAGAGTAGTGAATACAACTCTGTCTTCATCCTTCTCATAATAGTTCAGCAGCACAAAGGCAGTGCCCAACGTTGCGTGGCCGCAGAGGTCAATCTCGCCGCCGGGAGTAAACCAGCGCAGATGCCACTTTTCACCCTCTTTAACGGTGAAAGCAGTCTCTGAGAAATTGTTCTCCCGCGTGATGTCCATCATCAGGTCCTCGGAAGGCCAATGGTCCAGAACACAGACCGCGGCTTGGTTTCCATGAAAAACTTTGTCGGTAAAAGCGTCAACAACATACTGCTTCATTTTGATTTCTCCTTGCCTTTGTTCGGTCTGCGAACAGCATTCATACTTCTAAAAGATAATAGTTAAATATATACCGTAACCTCAGTTTTTTCACTATAAAAAGGGCATGAGTTGCGGCAGAGTGCCTTGTGGGTTTTGAGATTAGACGGCTTTCTGCGACTCTGTCATGGAAAACGCAAAATACAGCAAAATGATGCAAGTCACAGCCGTCTATGGCAGCCAAATGGTAGTAAAATCGGGGTGGGTTACTACCGTTGGGTGAAGGGAAAGAAAGGAGATAAACTGGAAGTTATTGTTCTGTCCCGCAGGACTTTTATTCCTCTACTTCAAGCTGCTCCAGAATCCACTGAGCAAAACGTCGTACTTCCACGGATGGATCGCTGCAGGCTTTGCGGATTAATGGCAGATACTCCGGTTCGTAATTGTTAAATATGGCGTTCAGAGCATTGGTCTTGTAGCGCCATACTTTATCTTCGGGGATATACCAGAGCTTGGGCTGCAGCACATCGTGAAGCCATGTGTAGTCTGCTTTTACCAGCTCTTCATTCGTCAGGTGGCTGCTCAGTTCCTCCAGCCCGGGGAACTCTTCTGCGTCCTCCCATGCTTTTCGGTTAAAAGGGCAGACGTCCTGGCAGACATCACAGCCGTAGACCCATTTACCGATGTTTTCGCGCAGAGGCTCTTTTCGGTAATCCCAACCGTCCCAGGTGGTAAGGCAGGACACGCAGGTATTCCTGCACATCGTAAAAGGAGCTTCCAGAGAATGCGAAGGGCAGGACTTGATGCAAAGACCGCAATTGTCGGGGCAAGGCCGGGCTTTTGGCTCTTCTATGTGCTCAAAAGACCGATCGATGAGAAAGGCTTCGAGGTACTGGTATGATCCTTTTTCCGTGTAGAAGAAATTATTCTTACGGATAATACCGATCCCCGCCTTCATTCCCGCCCATCGGAGAGCTGTCAGGCCGAAATCTCTGTCTGTTTCAACATGCAGACCGCTGTCGGTCAGGAAGCGCTCAAAGGCGACACTGGCCTTATATCCGTCGGAGTTCCTGTCCCTGCGGGCGTCTGTGAGGTAATATTTCGCGATCCTTCCTTTCAGATGCTCAGGGATACGGTATTTCCCGTACCAGTATGAGCAGATCACAATAGCGTTGACCCAGGGATATTTGTCCCTCAGATGAGAAAAGATGCGAAAATCTTCATAGCGTCCCTTTGTTTCTGGAAAGCGATCCATGCGTTCCTGAAGCCGCGCCTCATAACCATCCATGAGTTCGACCGGAATGATCCCGCATTTGTGATAGCCGAGTGAAAGAGCATTCTGTACGATTTTCTCTGCTGTTATCATGATAGTACCCATGCAGATCACAACTTGCTTGGATCTCCCGTCATACCCGCAAAATTAAGTAATTTATTATACACCATCACCACGGAATTTTCCACTATAAAAAAACGGCACTCTGCTGCGGCAGAGTGCCTTGCTGGTTTTGTGGTTAAACGGTTTTCTGTGACTTTGCCACAAAAAATATAATTGCGGCAAAGTGAGGCAAGTCAAAGCCGTCAATGGTAGTCAGATGGTAGTAAAACTGAGTGCTTCTTACTACCGTCGAAAGCAGGTGATGAAGAGAGATAAACTGGTATTTGAAATGATAATTATGAAGGAATAATACTTGCTGCCGCTATAATCAGAAATGCTCCCAGACGACCCTTTCTTCAAAGCTCATTTTTTCCTTTTGCGCCACTTCTTTTGTAGGAACGCCGAAAGGAATGATGCTTCTCACCCATTTTCCATCGGGGACAGAGAGAAGCTTTGCAATCTCAGAATCCACATCGTTCATACGTGACATACCGTCCATCCAGACCCCGGCATAGCCCATGGCAACGATTGCGAGCATGATATTCTCCACAGCTGCTGCGTAATCCTGTGTGTCGAATGCAAAACTGGCTGCGCCCTGCGCCCTGTTGATCTTCTGCTCTGAGACGGCAACGAGGATGACAGGAGCCGTTTTCGTCGCCGGAGTAGGCAGAAGCTCTGCCAGCTTCCCTCTCAGTTCCGGATCGCGGACGACGACAAAGGATGTGGTCTGATAATTATAGCCGGAGGGGGCATGCAGCCCGGCGGTCACGATCTTGCGGATGTCTGCTTCAGGGATTTCCTGTGCGGCAAATGTGTTCCGGTAGCTTGCACGTTTTTCAACAGTCTCAAAGAATTCCATAATCGTTAATCTCCTTTCTTCTTTGAGCCTATTATAGCAGGCCGCCGAACGCGGCGACAATCCCAGCCGGTCCGCAAAGAATACTAAGTTTGACTGGGATTGTGTTATTCCAGAGGAGAGATCCCGGTCTTTGAGAAATAGGCAAGCAACGCCTGCCGCAGATCGTCTCTCGGACCGAGCTCCAGCTTTTTTCGGATGTTGCTGCGGTGGTAGTCCACCGTTTTTTTGGACAGGTTCATTCGGCCCGCGATCTCTTTGCTCATGTAGCCGTTTGCGATATACCTGGCAATGGTCAGTTCCTGGCCGGAAAGCAGATGCTCCGGCGATGGACCACCCATGGACTCCTTGAGAAGCTCCAGCTGTCTGCTGATCAGATCGTAGCTATGGCTATCGAGCGTCGCTCTGAGATAACGGAGAATAGAAGCAATAGTCTGATTCATACTCTCCGTTCTTCGTTGCTCCAGCCTATGCTGCTCTTCCTCTCTCTGCTTGAGCAGATCCGTGAGTGCATGGTTTTGGGATTCCACCAGCTCTGCAGACAGGACTGCATTGCGCTCGTCCGTAAGATCCCGCACATATTCGACGATCAGCTCAATCTGACCATCTTCGCCATACACCGGTGCGCAGAATACCTTCTGCCATCCGCTTCGCCTGCTGTCTTTGACAAACAGGACTTCCTGTTCTTCTGCCTTTCCCGAGCGCATGGCTCTCTGCGCCGGGCAATTCTCGCATGGGGCGGTTCTTCCCTGGTACAGAGTATAGCATTTTTTCCCGCTGGGTTCCTTAGCACTTTCATACCAATATTGCATGGCGGGATTCTGATAGAGCACTTCCAATTCCGAAGAAAGGAAACAGATTCCATCCTGGACCAAAGAGAGCAGGGTCGAAACTATGATTTGATTCTTCTTGTTCGTCTTGATCACCTCTCGTTAAGCCCAACTCGCCCGGATCTTCCCGTCACACCCGCAAAATTAAGTAGTTTATTATACACCATCACCACGGATTTTTCCACTATAAAAAACGGCACTCTGCAGCTCGCAGAGTGCCTTGCGGGTCTTATCAATTCTCTGTGACTTAAGTCACGGAAAAAGCAAAATACGGCAAAATGCGGCAAGTCAAAGCCGTCAATGGCAGTCAAATGGTAGTAGAATTCGGGGGGCCTTACTACCGTCGGGTGAAGGGGATGCAAAGGGAATAACCTGGGTTTTATGCCTTCCTCCTGCAACTGTGCATAAGCTTATAGATACCATATCCGATTGCAACGCCAGCAGTATTGAGGATCAGATCATCGATATCGGTTACACTTCCAGGAAAGAACAATTGAATCATCTCTATGGCAAACGACAATCCTGCGCCGGCAAGAAGCACTTTCCAGAAACAATTCAAGGGTTTATACAGAATTGGCAGAATAATGCCTGTAGGAATAAACATGCTTATATTTCCGATGATATTGATTGCAGCTTCGCGTTTGATATCATAATCGAGAATATAAACAAACGGAATCAAATTGATCCGAATAGGCTGAATACCGCTCAGGCTGATGATAAGCGGCTGTACATGGCCATCTACAGTGAAAAACGGGTAAAAGACAAAACGAATCAGAACAGCAAGATTGATATACATCAAAAGAGGGAAAGCCTCTCTTTTCCAGACGATCTTCTTCTGTCGTATCCATATCATTCCTCTGCTTAGGAGCCATAGCGCTGTGAAAGCCAATTCTCCGCTTAACAAAGATATCTCAATCATGCGCTGCACCTCAATTACCGACTTGTAGGAATCCTCCCGTCACACCCGCAAAATAAAGTAATTTATTATACACCATCACCACGGATTTTTCCACTATAAAAAACGGCACTCTGCAGCTCGCAGAGTGCCTTGCGGGTTTTGGGGCGTATTCCTTATGCAATCGAAATGCCAATTGTAATTCTTCTCGTATGCTCTGACTACGAATCCTGCTCTTCATAAGGCCTGTTCCATGAGCCTATCTCGATCAGATTTCCTTCCGGGTCGGCAATGTAGCAGGTCCTCTGCCCCCACGGTTCAAGTTCGGGTTCCAGAACCGGCGCGGCACCATTCGCAACTGCGGTTTTGAAAGCGGCGTCAACCTCGTCAAATGTGTCGACAGAAAGGGCGATCTCAAAATGACCATTCAGCCCGTCGATATACTCGTATCGACGGTGCGTCAGTCTTTCAAAATCCTTTCTGCCGTAAAGAAGAAACAGCGTTCCATCCTTGACGAGATACACATTCGACGTGTCTTCCGTCTCCTTGATCTCAAAGCCCAGCACGTCCCGGTAGAAACGAATCATTCTGGCCATATCCTTAACCAACAATCCAAAACCGTCCAACTTCAAAATGCCGCATCCTCCTTTTTTCATGCTTCCGGAAAGCCGTCAATGGCAGTCAAATGGCAGTAAAACTGAGGGGTTCCAACTACCGCCGGGTGATTGGGAATAAAACAAGATTACCTCAACTGTCTCCACATATCCATTCCGGCACCGTCTTCCTCGTTAGGGCGAATCTGGAAGCCACGCTTTTCATAAAACGCTTCTTTTCCCTTGGCGGAAACAAGCACAATCTTGATGCGCCAGCCTTCTTTCAGCTGGCTGTCTATGTATCTGATACATTCAGAAACGAGCGATTTTCCGATCCCCTGCCCCTGGTATTCAGGTATGACGATTACATCTGCCAAATAGGCGATGTATCCTTTATCCCAAAAGACACGGGCACAACCCACGGTTTCATCGCTCTCGCGACAGGAGACGATGAAATCTGAGTTCTCCAAACAGGATTGAGCCTGCTCCCGAATGAGAGGAGTCCATCCCACGGAGGAACGTAATCTGACATAATCCTCTGTAGATAAATCATGAAAAAAACAAAGCATAAAGTGTCCTTTTGCCCGATTGCTGAAATCCTCCCGTCACGCCCGCAAAATGAATTGATTCATTTTATCTCATAATAACTCATATCGGAGGATTTATCCACTATAATCTGACAGGACTTGCCGGGCTTCGGCGCGGAACCTGAGCGGCTGCGGGGCATCCGCCTTTGGTTGATGCGGATGAAACTCATGGTTGACAAAACCTACTGTACGAATTATGATTCACTTATATTTCGGCGGAAGAAAGAGGAAACGTTATGTACAGGGAAGAAGTTCGTCATTACAGCTGGATTCTGGACAAGGACATGCGCATCATGATTTACGGCCACGGCGGGTTGCCGATCCTGTGCTTTCCCACGCAGAATTCCATGGCCAACAATTATGAGGATTTCGGCATGATCGACCAGCTGGCCGATTTCATCGAGGACGGAAAGATCCAGATGTTTACGGTGGACAGCGTGGACCTGGAGAGCTGGTCCCTGAAAGAGGGCAATAAGGAGTGGCGCGCCGCCCGGCAGGAGCAGTATTTTCACTATATCACCGATGAAGTCCTGCCCTTCATGCGCAGCCGCAACGACCAGACACCCGCCGTCACAGGCTTCAGCATGGGCGCAAACCATGCGCTGATCACCTTCCTGCGGCGTCCGGAGCTGTTTTGCGGTGTGATCGCGCTGTCCGGCGTTTACGATTCGGACTTTTTCTTTGACGGCTGGATGAATTCCACGCTTTACGAGAACTCTCCGGAGCGTTTTCTCCCGCAGATGCCTGCGGACCATCCGTATATCGGGCTGTACAATGAACGCAGAATGATCCTGTGCTGCGGCCAGGGCGCATGGGAGGAGGACAGCGTTCGGACGCTCAGACATCTCGAAAACGTCTTCCGCGAAAAAGGAATCCATGCCTGGTGCGATTTCTGGGGCTATGACGTGAACCACGACTGGCCCTGGTGGTATAAGCAGATGCGGTATTTCCTGCCCTTCCTGCTGAGCGAGCAATGACAAAGGATGTGAAGCCGTGAATTTCATCTGGATCTCTCCGAACTTTCCCCGCACTTACTGGCAGTTCTGCGACCGACTGCGCCGAAACGGCGTCAACGTGCTGGGCGTTGGCGACGCGGCCTATGACGGACTGGAGCCTGAACTGAAGGCGTCCCTCACCGAGTATTATAAGGTGGGCAGCCTTGAGGACTATGACCAGGTCTATCGCGCCGTGGCGTTCTTTGCGTTCAAGTACGGGAAAATCGACTGGATCGAGTCGCTGAACGAATACTGGCTGGAGCAGGACGCCCGCCTGCGTACGGACTTTAACGTGACCACCGGCATTCAAGCCGACCGCATCGGCTTTATCAAAGAAAAGTCGCTGATGAAGCGGCGGTATTTTGAAGCCGGCATTCCCACCGCGCGCCAGCACTTCGTCTCCACCTGGGAGGCGGGACGCGAATTCATCCGGCTCGTGGATTATCCCGTGATCGTCAAGCCGAATATCGGCGTCGGCGCGCATGACACCTGGAAGCTGGAGAACGACGACGATTTCGACGCCTTCTATGCCGATCTGCCCCCCGTGCCCTACGTGATGGAAGAGTATATCCAGGGGGATATCGTCTCCTATGACGGGATCTTTGATTCTCACTGCGAGCCGCTGTTTGAGAACATGAATGTGTTCCCCCCGGTGATGGACGTCGTCAATGACCATCTTGACCTGAACTACTATACCTGCCCGGATGTGGTGGATGAGCTGAGAGCGCTGGGGCGCAGGACGGTCAAGGCGTTTGACGTGGGCCGGCGCTTCGTCCATCTGGAGTTTTTCCGTCTGACGAAGGCGCACAAGGGACTGGGCGACGTGGGAGACTTCGTGGCCTTGGAAGTCAATATGCGTCCGCCCGGAGGCTACACGCCGGACATGATGAACTATGCCCATTCCACGGACGTGTACAAGATCTACGCCGACATGGTGTGCTTCGATGAGCGTCGGCTGCCGGTGTCGGAGGAGCAGTATTACTGCGTCTACGCCAGCCGCAAGGATGGGAACCGCTATAGTCACACCCATGAGGAGATCATGGAGCGCTATGGCGAGGACATGGTGATGCAGGAAGAAATGCCGGAGATCAACTGGGACACGATGGGACGGTATATGTATACCGTGCGGTTGGAGACCCTGGAGGAAACCCTGGCGTTTATCAATTTCGTTCAGGGCTGACGGCGAGCGCCGGACAGGATTCTCTCAGAACGAATAAACGAAACACCCGGCGAGAGCCCGCAGAAAGACTGCGGTACTCTCGCCGGGTGTTTTTCTCGCTGTTTCGGATCAAAACTAAAAATCAAAGCCGAGTTTCTCTTTGGCCGCATCCAGCCAGGGCGCGGTGTTGCCGTTTGTGCGGGCGACATATCCGGCCGTCCAATCGCTCTCAGATGGAGAAAGGTATTCCGCATAGCCATAGTTCTCCAACTCCGGGCCGTTTTTCCCGATGATCCAGTCGTGCACAACGCCCTCCGCATCGGTAAACTGATAAAGATAGGGCCGTGTCTCCGACACCTGATCGGTGATGTCAATATGCTCGTCGTTGACGATAAAATACATGCGCCCGTTCTCAAAGCTCACAGGTTCTGTGAGATCGTCCGTGTGGACGTAGACGTTCGTTTGGACGCCCCCCTCCGTCTCCTCGGCACGGATTTCCATGTTTCCTCCCCAGCCAAGGATGGTCTGTCCGGCAGAATATGCGGCAATGCCGAGGGACAGCATCAGCGCAGCCGCCAGCGCCAGCGTCAGGATACGCTTTCTTGCTGTATGCCGCGGTTTGTACGGCGCTTCGGACTGCTTCATCTGCATTTTTGTCAGCTCCTTGATTCTCATCGCGGAGACGACGTTCGTCTCGTCCATCGGAACGGAACTGTCCTCGTATCCGTTCAACAATTCATGAATCCTGATCTCCATTTCAGCCGCCTCCTGTTACGTTTCCAATCCGGCAAGATGCCGACGAAGCTTTTCCCGTCCGCGTCTGAGCCGGGTTTTGATCGTGGACGGATTCATCTTCATCTTTTCGGCAATCACAGCGATGCTCTGACAGTAGTAATAATGTCGGAGAAAGATTTCCTGATCCGGCTGCTCCATCGAGAGCACGACTTCCCGCACCCGCCGATCCCGCTCCGCCTGATCGAGTTTCTCGATCAGCGAGTCTTCTTCAACAGACAGAATATCCTCTTCCAGCGCCAGCTCCTGCGACTTTTCCCGAAGCTTCCGCAGCGCGAGACTTCGCGCCACGCGGCTTAAATACCCTTTCAGATTGATGGGGAGAAGCTTCTCCGCGCTTTTCCAGAAGGTGACAAACACATCGGCGGTAACTTCTTCCACGTCCTCACGACTCATGCAGCCCTGCAGAACGCTGTTGACGATCGTTCCCACGTAGTTGCCATATCGATCCATGAACCATTCCAGCGCCTGCGGATCTCCCGCCTGCAGCTGCGTGAATGCTCCGGCATCCGTCACGCATCTCACCTCGATTCTCTTCTGTCACGGCCGTTCACTTATAATAGTCCCATTTTGGGCAAAATGGTTTCATGCTTTGAAAGCTTTTTGCGGAGCTTACCGGCATTCCCTCTGTATCATAAAAAACCAAAGCCCGGGATCCCGCGCCGCGTGTCGGCACAGGATCCCGGGCCGGGGTTTTTGGTTGGCCGGATGCTGAGGGAGGGCAGGGCGCTATCGCTCCGCCTTCAGAAGGGCGTACCAGCAGGCGTCGCAGATGCCCTGGTTGTTCCGGGCGGAGCTGCGCAGCGTGCCCTCGTATCGCATGCCGCACTTTTGCATGACCATGCCGGAATGGGGGTTTCTCGGATCGTGGATGGCCTCAACGCGGTTGGCCTCTACCCGGTCAAAGAAGAAATCCATCACGGCCTTCAGTGCCTCCGTCATGATCCCCCGGCGCCACCAGGCCCGGCCGATGCAATAGCCGACCTGCACGATGGAGAGATCCTCGTCCAGCTTGACGGCGGAGATGCTCCCGATGGGTTCGTCTCCGTTCTCTTTGCATACGATCGCCCACTGGTAAAAGTCCTCGCGCGCGTAAGAGGCGACCCAGTCTTCCAGCACGGCTCTGCTCACGTCCGTGTCGGCATGGGCAGGCCAGGTCAGATACTTTGTCACCTCCGGGTCGCAGGCCCAGTTGCGGAACATGGCGTCCGCATCTCCGTGCTCAAAGCGTCTCAGCAGCAGGCGCTCTGTCTCCAAGGTCTGTGTCCCGCAGTGCTTCATGGTGTTCACCTCCGTGCGATCTAATAAGGGGAGAGGCCGCAAGCCGCTCAGCGATGTGCCTCCAGCCAGGCCAGGGCCCCGCCCACATAGGCGGCCACGCCGCTGACAAAGGCGTCCTCGTGGAAGCGGATCTTCGGGTTGTGCTGAGGCAGGGCGGGCCAGTCCGCCGGTGCGCCGCCGATGGCAAAGAAGCCGGAGGGGACTTCCTGCGTCACGAAGGCGAAGTCCTCCGAACCGGAGAAGGGGGGCAGGTTGTCAAAGACCATGTCCTCGCCGAGGATCTGTTTCATGGCGTCGCCCATGAGACAAACGGTCTCGGGGTCGGTGGAGAGGGCGGCGGTCTCGCTGTCAAAGACCAGGTCGGCCTCGGCCCGGAAGGTCTTCACCGTGCCCTCCGTGATGTCGGCCAGGCGCTGCTTGACCAGGGCGCGGACCTCGGGGTCAAAGGTGCGGATGGAGCCCATGAGCTTGGCAGAGGCGGGGATGATGTTGCTGGCCGAGCCGGCCTGGAAGCAGCCGATGGTCAGCCCCGCCACGGCCCCGGGGGCCACCTCGCGGGCGTTGATGGTCTGCAGGGCGGTGACCAGGTGGGCGCCGACGGCGATGGGGTCCACCGTGTTCTGCGGCTGGGAGCCGTGGCCGCCGTGACCGTGGATGGTGATGGTGAACATGTCGCAGGAGGCAAACATCGGGCCCACGGCATAATGCAGCTGGCCCGCCGGGAGCAGGGCCATGATGTGGGTGCCCAGGGCGGCGTCCACATGGGGGTTCTCCAGAATCCCGCCCTCTACCATGCTCCTGGCGCCGGTCATGATCTCCTCCGCCGGCTGGAACATGAGCTTGACGGTGCCGGGCAGCTCGTCCTCCATCTCCTTGAGGATCTTCGCCGCGCCCAGCAACATGGCGGTGTGGGTGTCGTGGCCGCAGGTGTGGGCCGCGCTGTCGCAGGCGGCGGCGAAGGGGAGACCGCTCTCCTCCTTCATGGGCAGCGCGTCCATGTCCGCCCGAATGAGCACGCATTTGCCGCCGTGTCTGCCGCCCACCGTGGCCGTGACGCCGTGGTTGCCGCAGTCGGCGGGGGTGTAGCCGTACTCGCTCAGCTTCTCCTTGACGAAAGCGACGGTGCTGTCCAGCTGAAAGCCCAGCTCCGGATGCTGATGCAGCCAGCGGCGGTTTGCCACCACCTCATCCTGAAGCTCCAGGGCGCGTTTTTTGATATCCATGAGGGAGACCTCCTTTTTCGTTTTGATAGATTTATCATACCACAGCGGGGGAAAAAAGAAAAGAGCCGGCGCCCTCGGGCGCCGGCTCACGGTTTTGGGGGTTACATCATGCGCAGGATGTTGTCCATGACAAAGGCCAGATTCTCGCGGGAGAAGGCCTTGCTGACGGAGAGGTCCTGGGGCAGGCGGTTGATGGTGAAGATGGCCTTGACGCCCTCCTCGTAGGCGGGCTCCATCCCGAGATCGGAGCCGCCCACCACGGCGATGACATCCTTGCCCTGCTTCCTGGCCCGGCGGGCCACGCCGATGACCACCTTGCCGCGCAGGCTCTGGCTGTCGATCTTGCCCTCGCCCGTGAAGATGGCGTCGGCGTCGGCAATGATCTCGTCAAAGCCCACGGTGTCCAGCACCGTCTCAATGCCCATCTGCAGCCGGGAATCGAAGAAGGCCATCATGCCCACGCCCATGGCGCCGGCAGCGCCGCCGCCGGGGACCTGGGTCAGATCCCGGCCCAGGTCAGCTTTGATGACCTCGCCCAGGTGAATCAGACCGTCGTCCAGGAATTTGACCATCTCCGGGTCCGCGCCCTTCTGGGGGCCGAAGACGTAGGCCGCGCCGTTCGGACCGTACATGGGGTTGTCGATGTCGCACATGGTGACGATCTCAATGCCGTCGAGAAGCGCGCTCTTCCCGGCCAGATCGATGTGGGCGATCTCGTGGAGATTGCCGCCCACGGGGACGAACTCCTTCCCGGCTTCGTCGATGAACTTCACGCCGATGGCCGCCGCGGCGCCGCAGCCGCCGTCGGTGGTGGAGCTGCCGCCCAGGCCCACGATGATCTTGCTGACGCCCTTTTTCGCCGCGTCCAAGATCAGCTGGCCCACACCATAGGTGGTGGTCTTGCTGGGGTCGCGCCGCCCCTCCACCAGGGGGAGACCGGCGCTGGCCGCCATCTCCACCACGGCGGTCCTGCCGTTGTCGATCAGACCGTAGAAGGCCTCCATGGGCTCAAAGTAGGGGTTCTTGACCTCCAGCCACACCTTCTCGCCGCCCAGGGCGGCGAGAAAGGCGTCCACGCTGCCCTCGCCCCCGTCAGCCACGGGGATGGAGACCACCTCGCAGCCGGGGAAGCGGGCGTCGATGCGGGACTTCATGATGCCGCAGATGTCGGAGGAGGAGAGCGTGCCCTTGAAGGAGTCCGGAATCAGTACGGCTTTTTTCATGGCTTACACCACCATCACGGATACGCCGTCTGGGATGGCGAGGATGGAGCCGTTCCGGATGCCCTTGGCGGCCAGGATCTCATCGGCCTTCTGCAGCGCCTCCTCCAGGGAGTGGGCGGGCACCATGTGCAGATCGGCGACCATGTCGTCGGGCGCGTCGGAGATGAAGACCACGGTGGCCCGCATCAGCAGGCGCGCGAAGATCTGGGACTGCCACTGGTCGATGATGGTCTCCTCGGGCGGGGTCTCCACAAAGGTCTTCATCATGCGATGGAGGTTCTTCTCATCCCGGAAGGTCTCGTAGAAGACCTTGCCGCCGTGGCCGTCGTTGCACTTGGAGAGCATGATGATCACGCCGCCCTCCTTGACGGTGGCTTCGGCCGCGGTCATGCCCTTGACGGACTGGTAGATGTTCTGGTCCAGGGGATAGCCGCCGTTGGTGGAGATGACGATGTCGCTCATCTTGGCGGGCACCTGACACTGGGAGGCCAGGAACTCCCGGCCCACGCGGTGGGCCAGATCCACATCGCCGGCCACGGCGAAGATGGCCTCCTTCTCGGAGTTGATGACCACGTTGACCACATAGGCCAGACGCGCGGCGCGGGCGGCATAGAGCATGTCGTTGTGGATGGGGTTGCCGTCCACGATGCCGGTGCGGGCGCGGGGACTGTCGATGAACTGGCCGTTGTGGTTGTAGATGACGGTCTTGCGGGAGGCGATGCCGGGCAGGATGCTCTTGCGGCCGCCGGAGAAACCGGCAAAGAAGTGGGGCTCGATAAAGCCCTCGGCCACCAGCAGATCGGCCTCCGCCGCCAGGCGGTTGATGATCAGATCACCGCCGGAGGGGAGCTTGCCCAGGTACACCAGATTGTCGGTGTCGTCGCAGTCGTGGACCACGATCTTCTCCTTCTCCACGATCTCAGGGCCGAACTTGTTGACCAGCTCCTCTTTGGTGGTGCCGCGGTGGCAGCCGGTGGAGATGAGGATGGTGATGTCCGCGTCAGGGCTGCCCTCACGGATCTCAGCGAGCATCTGGGGGACGATGCACTTGCTGGGTACGGGGCGGGTGTGGTCGCTGGCGATGAGCACGACCTTTTTCTTGCCCTCGGCCATGACAGAGAGCTTCGGCGTGCCGATGGGATTGGCCATGGCGTCGTTGACCAGCTCCACGGGGCTCTTGGGGGCCACATAGTGGTGCATCTGGGAGACCAGGGAGCCGGCGTAGCGCTCCTCGGGAATGTTCAGGGACAGAAACTCCTTGCCGTAGGGAAATTTTACTTCAGGCATTTTTCGTATCCTTTCTTTCAATCAGATTGTCACAGACGGACGGATGCGATCAGGCCTTGGCCGCGCGCTTTTTCTGCTCCTTCTTGGCCAGCCAGGTGACCAGCAGCGGGCAGCAGATGGCGGTCACAATGACAGCGCAGGTGACCTGAGCGGTGGCAGCTTCTGCAACAGCCAGCAGGGAGGCGTCAACAGCGGCGACAGCCGCGGGCGTTGCCGCCGCGTTGCCGGCCGTGGTGCCGATGGCGGCGCCCACCTCCGGGTGTTCAATGCCGAGGGCCTTGACAGGCTGCAGGGCTTTGTAGACGCCGTAGCCGGCAAAGCCGGTGACCGCGCAGCAGACGAGACCGAGCAGAATGCCGGGGAAGCCGGCGACGATGAGGTTTTTCAGGTTCAGGCCGGCGCCGAGGGGGAAGGAGAAGAAGGGGATCATCATGGAAGCGCCGGGGATGCAGAACTTGCGGATGTCCTCATCCAGGTTGCCCAGGATGCAGCCGACGACGATGGGGATGACGCAGCCGATCAGGGTGTTGAAGGGAATCTTGGCGATGCCGGCGGCGCCCAGGGCGACCATGGTGAAGAAGGGGCCGTCGTTGATGGAGAGGATGGAGACGGCGCCGACGTCGGTGCTGTCGCCGTACTCGCCGGCGAGGGAGGCGTAGAGACCGCCGTTGGAGTTGGCGATGGCGCCCACGATGGCAAGCGGCGTCAGACCCAGAATGCCGGCCGCGCCGAAGATGCTGCTGACCAGAACGCCGATGATGATGCCGACGCCGACCTTGACGACGGTGATGATCAGGCCCTTGGCCAGGGGAACGCCGGCCTTCTTGAAGTCGATGGTGGCGCCGTTGCAGAACAGGAACACGGCCAGAATGGGCATGGCGCCGGACTTCCACAGATAGGTGGTGAAGGTGCCGTCAAAGGTGGTCCACAGACCGGGGAAGAACGTGTTGACACAGGCGCCCAGCAGCAGGGGAACGACCATCATGCCGCCGGGGACCTTTCTCACGGTTTGCATAATTTTCATGCGAAAAATCCTTCCTTTCTCGTTTCTGTTTCTTCAAACAAGTGTGCGGAATGAATAAAAAACGGCCCCCCTTTCTCAATAGAATAGACAAATCCATGCACCGCATGGGAGAATACAAGTGTTTATTCCGGGTCCCTGCCCAGGATGCGCCAGAGCGTGGCGCGGCTGATGCCGAGACGCTTGGCGGTGCGGCTGCGGTTCATGCCCTCCTCCGCGAGGACCTGCATGACGATGCGGTAGTCGATGTCCTCCAGGGTCCCGCTCAGATCGATGTCGCCGCGGACGCCGGGCTTGAGGACGATCTTGGCCCGCTCCTCCCGCAGGATGTGCTCCACCTGTCCGGCGGTGATACAGCCGTCCCGGCAGTCCACCACCAGCTGGGTCAGCACCCGGTAGAGTTGGGGATAGTTGCGCGGCCAGTCATAGCCCAGCAGCATTTCCCACCCGAGCGGCTCCGTCTCCGGGACGCGCATGCCCATGTCCGCGCAGATGCAGGTCAGGCAGCTCTCCAGCACGGAGACCATGACATTGGCCCGCTCCCGCAGGGGCGGCAGATGCATGGTGACGCAGTAGAGCCTTTCGCACAGCAGCCGGATGACGGTCTCCTCCCGCTGGGGATAGATCCCGGTGGTGATCACAAACACCAGACGCAGCTGGCGGGGGAGATCCGCCGTGCGGAGAAAATCGATGAGGGTTTCCAGATCCCGGTCCGGCATATCCAGCAGCCGGTCAAAGAGCAGGGTGCTGCCGGCCCGGAAAGCCAGCAGACCGGACTGACCCATGAGCTTGGCCCAGCCCTTGGAGCCCACGGCGGAGCAGTCGATGACACAGCAGTCCCGCTCGGAGAGCAGACCGTTCATACAGATATAGCCCGCCACGGAGCGGGGGAGGGTGCCCTTTTCCCCGCAGACCACCACCGGCAGACCGGAAAGGGCGATCTTGTCCGCCTTGGCCAGCTGACAGGAGTCCTGTGTCCCATAGTGCCGGGAGAAGCGGCGCATGTCCTCCTCGGAGCTGTCGTAAAAGCGGACGCCGGGGGTGCTGACCGGGAGACGGTAGCCCTTGCTGCGGAAGCGGAAGGCCACACAGGGCTCCCCGTTATAGAGGATGGCGTTGGCGGTGATGGCGTACTCCTTGCTGCCCGCGGGCCGGGAGGCGGTGAGCCGCCCGTCAGAGAGCACGGAGGGGAGCATGCGCCCCAGCAGCTTGCGCAGGGGCGGCGGCACCGAGGGGTCCGGCGAGGCAAACAGGATCTGCCCCGCGGCATTGAGCACCACCAGGTTTTCCCCCAGGGCGCTCAGCTCCGCGTCGTAGACCGCGGCGGCGAGTTTGGCCCGGTTGAAGCTGGAAAAATAACTGACGGCCTTGTTCAGCGCGTCCTCCAGTCCCTTGACGCCGGAGGTGATCAGCACCGCCTCCAGCCCCGCGGCCGGGGCGGCCTCCACGCCCACCATGTCGCACAGCAGCAGCTCCACACCCTGGGCCTTCAGCTGGGGGAGGACCCGCTGAGCCTCGGCACTGTCGTGGATCATGACGGACTGGATGTCCATGTCCAGAATGTCACAGAGAGTGGAGGTGGCCTCCACGATGCTGGGGAAGCCCGCCACCACAAAGCGCTCTTTGGCACTGGAGACCAGCGAGAGGGCGTTGCGGATGTCATAGGGGGTCAGCTCGATCTCAATCAGGGGCAGACTGGAGATCTCCTGCACGAGCCGGGCGGTGCCGCCCCGGGAGATGATGACGTCGTAGCGGCTCTGGTCCATGCGCCGCACCAGCTCCACGCCCTTTTCCATATTCCCCACCACCGTGGTGACTTCCACGTCGTCCCGGGCCGCAGCGATGGACTCGACCACATCCCGCATCCCGGCGTAGGGGGCGACCAGGAGAATTTTAACCTTACTCAAAATAGCATCCCACCGGACTGTTTCAAAATAAAACACAAAAAAAGGAATGAACAAAACGCGATAATCAAAAAGTGCCAAAAAAGCGAAGCTCTTATCATTTCAAATATTAACAGATTGACGAAAGAACGCAATTGAAAAAATGAAAAACGTTGTATATAATTTGAACACTGGAAGCTTTTTTACCACGTTATTTCGTAAAAGGAGGCTCAGCATGAAAAAACCGATCATCGGCATCACCATGGGGGACCCGGCCAGCATCGGACCGGAAATCTCCGTCATGGCGCTGACGGACCCGAAGGTCCTTGCGCTCTGCGATCCCCTGATCGTGGGGGACGCGGCTGTGATGGAGGACGCGGTCAAGGTCGTCTGCCCGGGCCGGGTGCAGGTCCGCGCGGTTCAGAAGGTAAACGAAGCGGTCTTTGAGCCCGGCGTCATCAACGTCCTGGATCTGGGGCTGGTGGACATGGACAAGCTGGTCTACGGTCAGGTTTCCGCCATGTGCGGCGAGGCCGCTTTCCGCTATGTGGAAAAGGTGATCCGGCTGGCCATGGACGGAGAGATCGACGCCACCGTCACCAACGCCCTGAACAAGGCCGCCATCAATCTGGCGGGGCACCACTTTGCCGGGCATACGGAGATCTACGCCCACTATACCAATACCAAAAACTATACCATGATGCTGGCCCACGAGAATCTGCGCGTGGTGCACATCTCCACCCACGTCTCCCTGCGGGAGGCCTGCGACCGGGTGAAGAAGGACCGGGTGCTCTCCGTCATCCGGATCGCGGACAACGCCTGCAAGGCCCTGGGGATGGAAAAGCCACGGGTGGCTGTGGCGGGGCTCAATCCCCATTCCGGCGAGGGCGGACTCTTCGGCCGGGAGGAGATCGAGGAGATCACCCCCGCCATTGAAGAAGCCCGCGCACTCGGCATCGACGTGGACGGGCCGGTCCCGCCGGACACGGTCTTTTCCAAAGCGCGCGGCGGCTGGTACGATATCGTGGTGGCCATGTACCACGACCAGGGCCACATCCCCCTGAAGGTGACGGGTTTTGTCTACAACCAGGAAAAGGGCCGCTGGGACAACGTGGCCGGGGTCAACATCACGCTGGGCCTGCCCATCATCCGGGCTTCCGTGGACCACGGCACCGCCTTCGGCCACGCCCACCAGGGGCTGGCCAATCCCATCAGCCTGAAAAACGCCATCGAATACGCGGCAGCCTTCGCCGTCCACCGCTGAAGGAGGGACGAGATGAACAGATGCTTTATTGTGGCCGATGACTTCACCGGCTCCAACGATACCGGCGTGCAGCTGACTCGCCGGGGCTTTCGCACCAAGGTGGTGCTGGATCCCGCCGGCGTGGCGGAGGACGGGCTGTCCTATGTGCTGGACACGGAGAGCCGCAACATCCCGAACGCGGAGGCCCGGGAGAAGGTGGCGCGGCTGCTGGAGGGCCTGCGGCTGGACGGCTTTGACTGTGTGGTCAAGAAGGTAGACTCCACCCTCCGGGGCAATATCGCCGAGGAGATACAGGAGACGGACCGGGCTCTCGGCAGCGAGCTTGTGATTTTCATGCCCGCCCTGCCGAGTCTGGGGAGAACCACCAAAGGCGGCGTGCACCGTCTGAACGGCGTGCGCATCGGCATGACGGAGCTTGCCCGGGATCCCCGCAAGCCGGTGCTGCAGGACAACATCGCGGAGATCCTCAAAAGTGTATACGACGAGCCGGTGGGACTGAAGACCCTGCAGCAGATCCGGGAGGGAGCGCTGGACTTCTCGGGGGCCCGGCTCTGGGCCTGCGATGCCGAAAGCAACGAGGACATGCTGCTGGTCATCTCCGCGGCGCGGAAGCTGAACCGCCGCACCCTCTGGGTGGGCACCGCCGCCATGGCGGACAACCTCATCAACGCCGAGCAGCCGCCGCTGCCGTCGCTGGCGGTGATCGCCAGCGTCAGCGAGGTGGCCCGGGAGCAGATCCATTACGCCGAGCAGGCGGGTCTGAAGGTGCAGAAGGTTGACATCGCGGCGCTCCTGCGCGGGGCCGACAGCGCGCCCATTGTGTCAGCGGCTCTCGCCGTGCTCAAAGCGGGGGAGGATCTGGCTTTTGTCTCCTCCGCCTCCTATGACCGGGCGGAGCTGGAAGCCTCCGTGGCTGCCGGCGCGGAGCAGGGGCTGAGCCGGGACGAAGTGGCGGAATTCACCGGACGGGCCATCTCGATGCTGGCCGCGCAGATCCTGGACGAGGTGAAGATCTCCGGCCTGTTCCTCTCGGGCGGGGACACGGCCATCCACTTCATCCGTCAGGTGGGCGCCACCGGCGCGGAGATCACCTTCGAGCTGACGGTGGGCATCCCCCTGATGCGTCTGAGCGGAGGCCGCTTCGACGGACTGAAGGTCATCACCAAGGCCGGCGCCTTCGGCACGCCCCAGGTCCTGCCCATGATCATGCGCAAGCTGGGCGAGGCATAAAACCATCTTATCATATAAAACCGCGGGGAGCGGATTCTGACAGAATCCGCTCCCCGCGGCTGTTATTTTATTGGGGAAAAGTTCAGGTGCTCTCGCGCTCCACCAGGGAGGCGGAGAAGCTCAGATGCTGGGTGCCTGGCCTGCCTGGTGTTCGCCATGGCCATCTGCTACAGCTTCAACGGCTCTCCCACGCAGCTGATCCTGATCGCCAACATCGCCACCTCCATCGCCACGCCTGTGGGCGGCCTGTTCGTGCTGCTGCTGATCTGGCGCAAGGACGTCAACGAGGGCTACAAGGCCCCCACCGCCCTGCGCATCTGCATGACCATCAGCTACATTTTCGTGCTGATCATGACGGTATCCGCCTTCCAGAAGACCATTATCCCCGGCATCGCCAAGCTTTTCGCCTGATAAAGCATCCGTTCAAGACGCCCCGGTTGAAAAACCGGGGCGTTTTTTCGCATTTCCTGTTGAAAAGAGGGAGGCTTCAGGCGTATAATAGATTGAATAAATATCAGTAAAAGCAGAAACGGCTTTTTGCCGTTTCCGGCGGAAGGAAGAAACACACATGGTGACTGTCGCCCCCGCGATCCTGCTCTCCGCGGCGCTGCTGCTGGCGCTTGTGCTGAACCTGGCGATCAAGCCGGCGTTCTCCGGCAAGCTCACCACAGCCTTTTTGCTGGTCTCCGCGCTGGGCGGCCTGATCTTCTACGGCGCCGGCTATATGGAACTGACCGGAGATCTGGTCCAGACCGTGGTGCGCACACCGCTGTCGGTCATGCGCATGTTCCTCGGCGTCAACGAGATGAGCTCCATCGCGGGCAGCCGCCTGGTCTCTATACCCGTGGGTGTCATCCTGTTCTGGCTGGCGCACCTGCTGGCCTTCGCCTCCGTGGCCAGCGCCGCCCTGAACACCCTGGGCGCTACGGCGATGCGCCACCTGCGCTTCCTACTGTCGAGGCGCGGGGATCTGACGCTGATCTACGGCATCAACGAAAACAGCATCGCCCTGGGCAAGGAGTGTCTGGCGGCGGGCGGCAGCTCCGTGGTTTTTATCACAGAGAGCGCGCCGGCCTCCCTGATCGCCGAGCTCAACGGCGCCGGCATGTCGGTGCTGGAGGGCATAGCCGCCGCCGCCTGCGACGGCAGGACCATGCGTCATCTGCATCTGCGCCGCCGGACGCTGACGGTCTACGCCCTGAACGCGGCGGAGGACAAGGACCTGTACTTTGCCCTGCATCTGCGGGATGCGCTGGAGAAGCTGGGCATCCCGGCAGAGCGCACCCGGGTGACCCTGCCGGGGGCGGAGGACATTATCGCCTCCATGCTCCAGGTGTCTGAGGAGAAATACGGCTTCGGCTATGTCCATGTGTTCGACGCCAGCATGCTCACGGCCAGGGCCCTGATCCGGCTCTGCCCGCCCTGGGAGTTTGTGCGCTTCGGCGCGGACGGACGGGCCAGGGAAGACTTTGAGTGTGTTATCGTGGGCTTCGGCAGCCAGGGCCAGGCGGTTTTGAAACAGCTGGTGATGAACGGCCAGTTTGCCGGGGCGCAGTTTCACGCCGCGGTATTCTCCACGGGCTTCAGCAAGGAGGTCGGCTATCTGAAAGCAGATGCGCCCGCCCTGTTTGCCAATTACGATATCCGCAGCTTTGAGGCCGACGCCCGAAGCAGCGAGTTTTACGAGTACATCGGCGAGAGGCTTTCCACGCTGAAGCTGATCGCCGTCTGCACCGGAGACGCAAAGATCAACCGGGAGATCTCCGACAATCTGATGCTCTTCCTGAAACGGCGCCGGGCGGAGAATATCTGCGTGGTCCGCTGCGGGGAAAATGCCGCCCGCTATCAGGAGCGGGTGGGCAGCCCCATCCTCTCCGAAAACATCTATACCCGCGCCTTCCTCTCGGCGGAGGACGCCGACCGCAGAGCCATCCTGCTCAACGCGGTTTACGACCACTCCGAGCGCAGCGACTGGGAGAAGTGGGTGGCCTGTGACAGCTTCAGTAAGATGTCCTCCCGGGCCTCGGCGGACTTCATGCCCGCCTTCCTCCGGGCCGCGGGCGTTACCAGGGAGGAACTGCTGTCGGGCGACTGGCAGCCGGAAAGAGAGCTGCTGCGCAACCTGGGTGAGACGGAGCACCTGCGCTGGAACGCCTTCCACTATGCCATGGGCTACAGCACCATGAGCGCGGAGGAATTTGAAGCCAATGCCAGGACCTGGGTCCGGTGCAAGGCCGAGGGCAGGCCCTGCCCCAAAATCGCCAAAAACAGCGAAAAACGCACCCATGCCTGTCTTGTCTCCTGGGAGGAACTGAATGAGCTCTCCCGGCGGGAGAATGCCCTGACGGGGCGCGATGTGGACTATCAGCAGATGGATATCGACAATGTGCTGACGCTGCCGAAGCTCCTGCGCGCCGGCGAGAAAAAGGGGGCGGGCAAATGAAAAAATCTGCCAGAATCATCCTGGCCGCCCTGTGCGTGTATCTGGGGCTGCTGCTCCTGCTGCTGGCGGCGGAGAGTGCCGCCCCGGAAGCCAGCATCCGCACCTTTGGGAATGCCCTGTGGTTCTCTCTGATCACCATGACCACCGTGGGCTACGGCGACCTGTCGCCGGTGACGCCCCTGGGCCGCCTGCTGGGCGCGATCTTTGCCCTGTGCAGCATCGGCATCCTGACGGCGCTGATCGGCGTCGGTCTGCGCCTGGTCGGCGGCGCCTTCATCCCCCGGCGGCGTCTGCGCCTGGGGAGAAACCGCCGCTGGTACGCCTTCTTTGAGGAGAGCCCGGAGGCCGCGGCCCTGGCCACGGCCCTTCAGAGCACGGACCCGGGCTGCCTGCTGATCTTCCCGGAGGGGGAGGAGAAACGCGTCGGCGGCAGCGGCGTGGTGCGTACGGATTTTGACACGGAGCTGCTGCTGCGCCTCAAGGGCGGCAAGGAAGGGCTGAGCCTCTTTTACATGGGCCCCGAGCCCTGGAAGAATTACAGCCGGGCGCTGCAGAGCGCCGAGGCGGGAATCGCCAGCTGTTGTATGGCGGACATCGCGGCGGAGAAGCTGCCGCCGGAGCTGCAGCTCTTCAGCCCCACCGAGGCCATGAGCCGCGGCTACTGGAAGGCCCACCCCCTGACGAGAGGGGAAAAGACCGTGGTGTTCATCGGCGGGGGCGCCGCCTGCACCGCCCTGCTGGAGCGGGCGCTGCTGACCAATGTGTTTGAAACCGGACGGAACACGGACTACCATGTGTTCGGCGCGAGCGGGACCTTTGCAGCCATGCACCCGGAGATCATGAAGGCGCTGGACGGAGAGACGGGCGACAGTCTTGTCTTCCACAGCGAAAGCTGGACCGCGGCGCGGGAGCTGCTGGAGCGGGCCGACCGTATCCTGATCGTCTCCGACAGCGACCGGGAGAACCACCGGGTGTGCGAGCAGCTGGCCAGCTGGTTTGTCAGCCCGGCCCGGGTGCATGTGCGCCTGATGGAGCCGGTGCCGGGGATCGAGAGCTTCGGCGGTCTGTCGGAGAGCTTCACGCCGGAGTTCGTGATGAAGGACGAGGTCAACCGGCGGGCGATCCTGATGAACGACATCTACAACGAGGGGGCGGAGCACCCCGTCTCCTGGCGGGACCTGAGTCCCTTCCTGCGCCAGTCCAACATCGCCGCGGCGGATCACCTGATCGTCAAGGCCCGCTTCCTGCTGGAGGACGAGAGCCTGGCCGAGCTTACGGACGAGGACTGCCGCCGTGCCTACGCTCGCTTTGCCGAACTGCGGGAGACGCGGGCCGATCTGCTCCAGGAGCTGGAGCACCGGCGCTGGATGCGCTTTTACCAGATGTACAACTGGCGCTATGATCCCAAACGGGACAATGCAAGGCGCCTGCACCCGCTGCTGGTGCCCTACGAGGATTTGAGCTCCGAGGACCAGCGGAAGGACGCCTATGCCTGGGAGATGCTGGGCAGATTGGGCGACAGAAAATGAGTTTTTCTCAAAAGATGACAAGCAGTGTGAAGTTGCTTGAAGGAGGTGCCCCGATGAAGGACTGGTGGAAAAGACTGAGCAGCGCGGCCCTGGCTGCGATCCTGACATTCCAGCTCAACGGCAGAGCCTATGCGCAGGAGCAGACAGGTACAACAGAAGACAATCCTCCGCAGCTGGAAGAACCCGCCGTGGAGGGCGGCGCCCCGGCAATTGAAAACCTGCCCGGCATTGAGGACCCCGAGCTCAATAAGAAGAAGGGCGAGGACCAAGACGAGAATGTCGATGGTCAGGAGGGCGCCGAAGGCGAAGAGGGTGCCGAAGGCGAAGAGGGTGCCGAAGGCGAAGAGGGTGCCGAAGGCGAAGAGGGTGCCGAAGGCGAAGAAGGTGCCGAAGGCGAAGAAGGTGCCGAAGGCGAAGAGGACGCTGAGGGCGAAGAGGACGCCGAAGGCGAAGAAGGTGCCGAAGGCGAAGGGGATGCTGAGGGCGAGGAGAATTCCTCCGAAGACGGCATCCTGCTGAAGGGCGCAAGCCTGCGGCAGAGCGGCGCTCCGGCTGTGCAGCTCAACACGGCACCCACCGACGGGCAGACCAGCCAGCAAGCCGGCGGCGCACAGCCGGACGGGCAGGGAACGCCGCAGGACACGCCCACCCCGAGCCTGACCGTGGCGGGAGAGACGGTGGATCTCACCGCGAACAGCAGCGGCTCCGGATGGAGCTACGACGCCCAGGACAACAGCGTGGTGCTGATCAACTACGACGGTTCGACCCAGAGCATCACCACCACGGCCAGCGACGTCACCATCAAAGCGGCGGGCCTGAACCGGTTGGAGAAGCTCTCTGTGGACGGGGATATCCACCTGATCGGTACGGGCATCCTCCTGGTGGACGAGATCGAGATGGCGGAGGGCAAGAGCTTTGACCTTCAGCCCAACAAGGAAATCTACGGCGAGAATGGCGGCAGCGTGGCGGTTTTCCTCAAACAGGAGGACGGGAGCTACCGGCTGATCAATGGCAGTATCGTCTCCGGCATTCTGGATGAGGAGTACACCCTGCCCGCAGGCGTGACGCTGGTGGTGCCGGACGGCTCAGAGCTGAGGCTGCAGAGTCTGGCGGTCGGCGAACTGTTGGTGGAAGGGGCGCCTGTGCAGGTCGAGTACTCCACAGTCGGTGAAACCCAAGTCGACGGACCGCTCAAAGCCACGCAGACGGCAAGGAGGGATGCCGGGCTCGATCCCGGCACGGTGGAATTCTGGTCCACCGCGGCGCAGCTGACCATCCCCGAGACGGCGAAGCTGATCGTGGAGAATGCGGCGAAGCTGGTGCTCAGCCAAATCTCCGAATTGCACAGCGGCACCCTGGTGTCAAAGATGACGGTGGCCGGCTCCCTGGAGCTGGACGGCACTGTCAGCGGCGGGGTGGTTGTGCTGGAGCGCGGCAGCGTTCTCAGCGGGAACGGCGTCATTCAAAACGCCGAGATCAACGCCCACGCCAGCCAGACGGGGATCACCGCATCGGATTCCAAGATCATACTTGGCGACAAAACCGAGACTGGCACACTGGCCCTGTCGGGACAAAACGAAATCCAGTTCGGCGGCAATGCCGAGGTTGGGACACTGGAGCTGAACCAAGGCGGCGTCTCCGCAGCGTCTTTCGAAACACTTGATGAGGACGGAAACCAAAGCACACTGCATGTAGATACAATCAGCGGGAGCGGGGCCATCACCTATCAAAATGGCAATATCGAGATCGGAACGAACAGCTCCGGCGGCAAGGTGACGGAGACCTTTACGACCGGCGGCATCATCGTGCGCAATGCGGGGACGGACCAGGAAGAGCTGTTTGTCGTCGGGCCGAGCGGACCGATTCTCGTCAGCGGCAGCGGCGCCGAATTCAGCAACGGGTACTATTCCTTCCCGCTTGTGAAGGTCTTTGTCGGCGGGAGCAGGAATGTGGACGGATCTATCACGGAAAGCGTTTCCCCCAACGGCGAGGATGCGGAAATCATGTGCAGCTTCGGCGCCGGATCGACCACGATCAGTCTCAATGCGCTCCGGTCCACCTTGCTCCCGACGGTGGGGACTGGACAATGGATCGAGATTTATTATGCCGACGACAGCGGCAAGCTGCAGAGACGGATCCTGACCGATAAAGACCAGCTTGAGGGGGAGACCATGGATGTCTCCTGTATCAGCCTGATCCGGACTGTAGCGGAGAGTTATGTTACAAACGGTTCCGGCGGCGGCAGTTCCACCAGTACCAACACCAGCTTTACCGGCAGCGGAGTGCTGGGCGCCGGTGCGGGTTCGGTCAAGGGCGGCAAGAGCACGTCCATCCTGTCCGGCACGGGCATCACAAATCCCACGCCGACAAATAATGGCGAGAACAACCCTGGCAGCAATCCCGGCAGCAACACCGGAGGGAACAACACCGGAGGGGACAACACCGGAGGGGACAACACCGGAGGGGACAACACCGGAGGGAACAACACCGGAGGGGACAACACCGGAGGGGACAACACCGGAGGGAACAACACCGGCGGGAACAACACCGGCGGAGAGAACACCGGCAGCACGGACCCCGATGCCAACGGTGAAAACGGCGCCGGGAAGACGGACGAGAGCGGCACAAATACACAGAACGGCGGAACGGAGGAGCCCGGCACCGCAATGCGTATCTGGGTGGACCGGAAAAACCCGAAAGAAGCGTATGTCCTCCGGGCCGAGAAAGACGGCGTGGCATACAGCGAGACGGCGGACAGCATCCAGGTTCGCATGTCCTTCACCCCCGCACCGGAAATGACCGGCCATAAGCTCTATGTGGTCTTCCTTGACCGCAACGGCAAGCCGCAGGCATTTGCCGCACACTATGACAAAGAGAGCAAAGAACTGGTTTTCGAGACAGAGCTGCTGGGAAAATTCACCGTTGTCGCCTTCGATTTTTCGGGTGAGGAGTTTTCGACGGGGTTTTATGCCGCGCTGGCTGAGCTGGAGGAAGTCATCCGGCTGGAGAAGTCTGAGGCAAAAGAAGCGGGGAAATGACGGCCGCGCCGGGAGACACCGGTCAGGCCGGGCAAACGATGGCAGCGTTATCAGCAGGCGACCGCAGAGGGAGAGATTGGAATGAAAAGAAAAAGAATCATGAGAAGCGGCAGTTTTCTTTGCGCGCTGCTGTTGCTGTTCTCTCTCAACGGGGGAGCTTTCGCGGAGACGGAACCTGCGGCTTCGGAGGAAACTGGGCTGTCCCAAACGGATCAAACGCTTGACCCGCCCGGACAGACCAACCAGGAAAGCGGGAACAAAGACGTGGAAGACACCCCCGCCGCCGACGGCGAATCGCCTGAAGGGGAAACGGCGGAAGAGGATCACGCCGGAAACGGAAACCTGAGAAAGGGAGAAACGGCTGCGATCGCCCTCATGGGAACAAGCGGAGCAACGGATGGATTCAACAGCATGTCGGCTGATCCGCCTGCATCGGACGGCGGAGCGGTCCTGACTTCCGCGCCCGCTTCGGGAGGGGAGAGCGCGGGAACGACGCAGACAGACCCGCTGCTTGTGATCGGGGGAACGGAACTGGACTTCACCCAGGCGGCAAGCGGCGACGGGTGGAGCTATGTGTGCGATGAGAATGGGGGATACGTCGCCCTGGAAGGCTACAGCGGCGCAGATCAGATCGTCGGCACAGCGGGGAGCGATCTGACGATCAAGAATAGCGGTCTGAACCATGTGGGCACGTTGATCGTGGATGGGAACCTGAATCTGATCGGCAGCGGCATCCTGCTGGTGGACAACATGGAACTTGCCAGCGGCGCGGACTTCAACCTCCTGACCAACACCAGCATCTATCGTGACGGCACCGGCAGCGTGGCGGTTTTTGTCAGACATGAGGATACAACGAATGACGAAGAGGGCAAACCGATCTCGAATGTCTATTACGAACTGCTCAATCGAACGGTCTCGGGGATTTTGGATGAGGACTGCGTCATTCCGGCGGGCGTGACACTCAAAATCCCGGCGCAAGGCTCCCTGGTCATGCAGAGCGTCACAGTTTACGAGACCGGCGAGTACCTTTACCAGGCCCCGCCGGAGGGCGTAGATACCACAACACAAACCGTCTACAATCTGGATCCTGTACAGGAGTTTGAGCTCAATGTCATTGCGACCTCTATCGATAACACAATCTGTTCATCTCCTGTGACCACCGCACCGCAGCTTACCATCTCTGGAACGGCGCAGCTGATCGTAGATGCGGCCGCCAGCATCACCTGCAACGCGATCAAACAGACAATAACGTGGGATACAATCCAAGACACATATGTCTCTGTCAGGAATTACATCCCCTCAATTCTGGTGCAGGGGAAACTCTCACTGGAGGGCGCGACCCAGGATATGATTCATAACGCGATTATACGCCGGGATATCGGAGGCGAGTGTGACGATACGATCGTAAACTGCGTTGTTCAAATCCGTGAGAACGAGGAGGATTCGTGGCCGGACGACAAGACGGTGGAAGTGAGAACACCCGGAACCGGCTCAGCCGGCGGCGGCAGCACGGTTACAACCACCACAACGCAGACCGGCAACGCAAAACTCGGGCAGAATGCCGGCTCCATTACCGGAAGCGGTGAAGGAAAATCCATATTGACCGGCAGTGGGATCACAAACCCCATCAGCAGAAAGCAGAGTGGTCCTGCCGAAAGCGACACCGGAAGCACCGGGGCTGGGGATCAGACGTGGAATGTACAGGGGAAGCCCGCCGCAAAGGATGGACAGACCGCTGAGATCTGGGTAGATGAGAAGGAAGAGGAAGACACGTATGTGCTGCACATGAAAGAAGACGGGCGGGAGATAATTCAACTGCACGGAATGGTCTCTGTCCGCATGGACTATACGCACAAGGCGGGAGATGCCGGAAAGAAGCTGTATGTGGTCTTCCGCGATCGCAGCGGAAAGCTGCAGGCCTTCGCCGCACAATATGACGCCGAGACCCAAGAATTGCTTTTTGAGACGAACCAGCTGGGAAGGTTCGTGGTTGTCGCCTTCCTTTTCCCGGATGAGGAGTTTTCGCCGGAGTTTTATACTGCGCTGGCAAAGCTGGAGGAAGTTGAGAAACTGAGCTGAAACGGGAACAGAGGGACGGATTCATGAACGAAAGATATGACATTTACTATCTCTCCCCGGTGCCCGACGCCAGAACCGCGCAGGTCCTGGCCGAGAGCATTCGGCGCTATCGTCTGCCCTCGGGCGTGAAGCTCCCGGATCCGGGCCTGGGCTATCAGCGCACGATGCTGGATCTGTCCGGCAAGCCCATTGACGATGCGCTGAGACAGGCGTTGGATCAGAGCCGCTTTCTGGTGCTGTTCTGCTCGCCGGACACCAAGAGCGACCCGGTGATCCTGGAAAAAATGGAGTATTTCCGCAGCGTCCACGGACAGGAGAACATCGTCGCCGTCATGGTGCGGGGAGAGCCCATCGACTCCTTCCCTGAGAGCTTTATCGAAAAAAAGACCGTGCGGCACATCATGCCGGACATGTCCGTGGTGGAGCGCGTGGACACCATCGAGCCTGTGGCGGCGGACCTCAGGGGCAACACCAGAAAGCGGCGGCGGGAGCTGCTGCGCTATGAGACCGTGCGCATCACCGCCTCGGTGCTGGGGCTGCACCCGGACGATCTGGAGCAGCGCCACCGCGCCCGGCGGAGACGGGCGATCACCGCCGCTCTCAGCCTGGTCGGGACAGTGTGTCTCGCAGCGGCGGCCCTGTTTCTGCGTCTGGGCTGGATCGCCAGGACCGAGGGGAACATCGCCGCTGAGCAGACAGCCCTGAGCGTCCAGATCGCACAGCGCACCATGGAGGAGCTCCCGGCAGCGTTTGCCGACGAGCCGGACGCGCTGACCTATATCGACGAGGCCGTGGAGAATGCCCGGACGGATCTGGAGGCCCTGGGCCTGGGCGATCTGCTGGACGGCGCGGAGACGGAGGGCTGAATATGGAATTTGCGTACGATGTATTCTTCAGCTACCGCCATCGGCCGCTGGACGGGGAGATCACCCAAAAGACGTTCAACGCCATTGAAAGCTACCGCCTGCCGCAGAGCATCCGCGACCAGGGCTGCCAGGATATCCGCAGAGCCTTCCGGGATACAGAGGAGCTTCCTGTCAGCCGCATTCTTACGGATACCATCGACCGGGCGCTGCATTCCACCAACTGTCTGGTGGTTGTCTGCTCCACGGACACCCCCAGCTCCGAGTGGATCGACCGCGAGGTGCAGACCTTTATTGAGATCGGCCGCGCCGAGCATATTTACCCGCTTTTAATCAGCGGCGACCCGGAGCACTCCTTCCCGCCGTCGCTGAAGCTGGTGCCGGATATCATGGACCGGGTCATGGACATCCGCACGCCGGGCAACCATGTAAATAAGATGATGGCCAAAGAGGAGACCGAGCTGCTGCGGGTCATCGCCGGCATCGTGGGCTGTAAAGAGTCCGAGCTGCTGCGGGAGCACAAGCTCCGGAAAAGCAGGCGCTTTGCCGCGCGTGCTCTGGGCTGGGCGGCGGCCTTCGCGCTCGTCGCAGGTGTGTCGCTGTACCTGATGAATCTGGCACAGGACTACCGGGACGAGGCACGACTGCGGGAGCAGGGCTCCATGCGCATTCTCAGCGAGCTGACCTACGCACTGCCGGACCACCTGACCAATATCCCCGGCGCATACGGGCGCATTGCGGATATCCTCGAGAAGAACACCCGGGACATCAATGCCATTGTTGCCCTCTCCACCGAGAAAGAGCGCGCCGCGTTTGAGGCCGGGACAAACTATGAAAAGCTCGCCACCGCCAGCACCGTCCTGGGAGAGATGGACCGGGCGCTGGAGGCGGAGGACGAGGCTATCGTCATTTTTCAGGGGCTTGAAGAGCAGGAGGCGCCGAAGGCCGGGGCAGCTCTGGCCTCAGCGGCCAACAACCGCGGCAACATTCTCAACGCCGCCGGTCGCTATGATGAGGCCACCCTGGCTTATGAAGATGCCATTGCGCGTCTGCGCACGCTGCCGGACGACAACTCTCTTACCCTTGCCCGAACGCTGTATAATGCCGGGTCAAACGCTGCAGACCAGGGTGAGACGGAACGCGCGGAGGCCTGCTTTGAGGAGAGCCTTCAACTGTTCCGGGATGTGCCGGAGAACGAAGAAACGCTCGAGTGGACTGCATGGGCCGAGTATAACTACGGTGTGCTGCTCTATCAGACGGGCCGCTACGCGCAGGCAGAGGAGCATCTCATGCGCGCCCATGAAAAGCAGGAAGCGCTCCTACAAAAGGCCGACTCCATGATCAACCAAAAAGGCGATGTGCTGATTGTCTCTGCCCTGGCAGCCCTGCTGACGGACGAGGGGCGTTTTGACGATGCCGATACCTGCTATGAGCGCGCCATCGAGGCGGCAGAGGGTCTGGCGAAGGCCGGGGACAACGTGGAAAACACCCGCCTACTGGCCGAGCTTTACAACAACCGGGCCCTGGCCTATAACATCCGCGGCGCCTATGCTGAGGCGGACACGCTGTACGAAAAGGCCGGGGAGCTAGCCCGGGCAACCAGCGAGAAAACCGGTTCTGCCGCAGACCGCGCCCTCTATGCCCTCTATCTGCTCAACCGGGGCGAGAACGCTTTCAAGCTTGGAGACCAGTCCCGTTCCCGCAGCTGCTTTGAGGCGGGGCTGACGGAATACGAGGCGGCGCTGCCGCAGCTGGGCGATTACGACAGGAGCCAGCGCTTCGCGTGGCTGAGCTACTATGAGCTGATCCACAGGCGCGACTTCGATGCGGCCCTGGAGGCTGCGCTGGCCGGAAGAGAGCTGCAGCCCGACAACGTGCTGGTCAATCTGAATCTCGCCTATGCCTGCCTCTACGGCGGCTACCGGGAGGATGCGGAGAATCTGCTGCAGCAGATCGCCGCCCTTGGCGGCGGACAGAAAGAAACCATCCGCGTGGATCTGGAAGCGCAGCAGCGGGCCGGAATGCCCTTGGACCGGGCTGAAGAACTGTATGCGCTGCTGGGTCTGGAATGAGCCAAACAGATAGAAAAGCCGCATCTGTCTTTTGACAGATGCGGCTTTTCGCTTGCCCCGTTTTGTGTCAGCGCAGGCGGACGCTCACCTCACCCGAGGAGACGGCGCGCTCACTCCCGTCCGGCAGGCGCACCTGCAGGGAGTAATCCCGGTTCAGGCCCAGCACCTGGGCGGGTTCCGGGTCCCTTCCGGGGATCAGGAGATTGACCGGCTTCCCCAGCACCACCGAGCGGGAACGATAGGCCTCAAAACAGTGCTCGCCGCCCGGCCCCGCGGCGTAGTCCATCAGCCGGTCCAGCACCCCGGCGGCCAGCTTTGCCCGCAGCTCGGGGATCTCCGCACGCTCGAAGACGGCCCCGGCGATCTGCCGCAGCTCCGCGGGAAAGCTCTCCGCGGGACGGACGGCGTTGATGCCGATGCCAACCACCACCCAGGCCAGCTCTCCGCTCTCGCAGTCCAGAGACGCCTCCGAGAGAATGCCGCAGACCTTGCGCCCATCCAGCAGCACGTCGTTGACCCACTTGATCTGCGCGGCGCGTCCGGAGAGCTCCTCAATGGTCTCCGCCACGGCAACGGCGGCACAGGCGGTGATGCGCACCGCCTCCTGCGCGGCAGTGCGGGGCCGCAGCAGCAGGCTCATATACAGGCCGCTGTCGGCGGGGGAGTAGAAGCTGCGCCCCATACGGCCGCGGCCTGCGGTCTGCTCGCCCGCGATCAGGGCAAGACCCTCCCCGGCACCCTCGGCGGCCCGGGCCTTCAGAGCCGTGTTGGTGGAGCCGATGGTTTTGTAGACCTCCGGGGTGATCTCACGGTGGCGCAGATAGCGCCGTACGCTCTCCTCGCTCAGCACGTCGCCGCAGTCCAGCAGGCGGTAGCCCCGGTTGGTGACGGAGTCGATGCAGTAGCCCTCGGCCTTCAGCTGGCCGATGGCCTTCCAGACGGCTGTACGGCTGAGTGAGAGAGATTTGGCCAGCTCCGCACCGGAGACGTAGGCGTCCTCATGCGCCCGCAGAAGTTGCAGGACGGCGTCCTTGGTCATCATAATCAGTCCTTTCGGAGGATCGGCGCGAGCCGCTTTGTCAAAATAGCCGCCAGGGAGATCTTCACCGCGTCGGGCAGCAGGTAGGGGAACACACACATGCCCAGAGCCGCGCCCACGGTGATGGGCCCGCTGCTGCGGGTGTAGACCAGCACGAACCACGCCGTACCGAAAGTATAGCACAAAAGAATGCCCAGCGCCATAGCCGCAATCAGCACCGACAGCTTCCGCCCCAGGCGCTCCACCGCAAGGCCCACCGCCAGCGCCGTGAAGAGAAAGCCCACAAGATAGCCGCCGGTGGGGCCGAGCAGCGCGGCGATCCCGCCGCTGAAGCCGGCAAAGACGGGCGCCCCCACAGCGCCCAGCAGAAGGTAGCAGACCACAGTCCAGAGCCCCAGGCGCAGGCCGAAGAGGGCGGCGAGCAGGCACACGGCAAAGGTTTGGAGCGTAAAGGGAACGGTCATGGGGACGGACAGCCAGGAGCAGACGGCGATCAGCGCCACGCCCATGGCGACGCGGGCCAGGTCGCGGGCGGAGAATTTGGACGTTTTCATAGAGACTCCCTCCTTGGGGTGATGGCACGAGTGTAGCAGAAAGACCTCCGATTGTCAACTTACAAAGAAATTCAAAGTTAACAATTGAGACTCTTGCCATTTCTGACGGATATGGTATCATGATGCCGAAAAGGAGAGGATGACCATGAAACGCAGTGAAATCAACCGGGCCCTGCGGCGGATGCAGCAGATGACGGAGCGCTGCCGCTTCCCGCTGCCGGATTTCTGCGCCTTCACGCCGGAAGAGTGGCAGAGCAAGGGACATGCATACGACGAGGTGCGGGATAATCTCCTGGGCTGGGACATCACCGACTACGGTCTGGGCCGCTTTGACGAGGTGGGCTTTTCCCTCATCACCCTGAGAAACGGCAACCGCAGGCAGCCGGAGCGCTATCCCAAGACCTACGCGGAGAAGCTGCTGTATCTGGAGGAGGGGCAGTATGCCCCCATGCATTTTCACTGGTGCAAGATGGAGGACATCATCAATCGCGGCGGCGGGGCGGTGCTGATCCGGGTCTTCAATTCCCTGGCTGACGAGGAGATCGACCGGGAGAGCCCGGTTACCGTCCACTGTGACGGCTGTGAGCGGACGGTGCCCGCCGGGACCCGGATCCGCCTTGCGCCGGGGCAGAGCATCAGCATCCACCCTGGGCTGTATCACGATTTTTCGGTGGAGCCGGGCGGGGGTCCGGTCCTGCTGGGGGAGGTCAGCCAGTGCAACGACGACGAGCATGACAACCGCTTCAATCCGCCCGTCGGGCGCTTCCCCACCATCGAGGAGGACGAGCCGCCCTACCGTCTGCTCTGCACCGAATACCCGCCGGCGGACGCATAAAAAAAGAAGCTGCAAAAGCAGCTTCTTTTTTTATGTACGGGAGATCATTCCACGATTTTTCGGCATTCCAGATAGTAACGCTTTTCCTGGGCGTGGCCCATGGAGAAGGTCTTGCGGGGAAGCACCCCGCCCTTGACGATGCCCGAGAAGAAATCGGCCTTGGAGATATTGGGCAGCAGAAAGGCCAGCGCGTCGTCCTGCCGGGCCAGCTCCAGCGCCACCTCGTCCCCGTGGATATAGTCGATCTTGCCGCCGCGCTTTTCAAGCCAGCGGTCCAGGAAGGGCTGGAGGATCGCCACGGGCAGCTCACCCAGAGCGCGGCTGAGCGTGACGGTGCCGCTGCGCTCCCCGGCGGCCCAGCGCACCTCGTGCCCCGCGGGGGCGCAGCGTGTGGACAGGCCCTCCAGTAGCGCGGCGGGGGAGATACCGGTCAAAATCCGGTGGATGGGCTCGAACTGCTGGGAGGCGTCGTGGATGTTCTGCAGCTCCACCATGGCCCAGCGGGCGGGATGATCGGACCCGGCCAGCGCGGGATTCTGCCGCTTCAGAGTTTCCCAGCAGGTCTTGGCTGTGGCCAGGGAGTGGTTCCCGTCGCCCACCGCGTAGAGCAGCGGGGCTAGGCCCTGGGACGCGTAGCGTTCGACCGCCTCCCGCTCGTACGCGCCGACGGCTGCCAGCACGTCTTCGGCGTCCGCGCCGGAGAGCAGGCGGCCCGTGATGCGTCCGCCGCCCTGCATCAGTGTAAAGTCATAGAGCAGGGGCAGCGCGCCCTTCTTTTGCTCACAGGCCGAGAGAATGTGATCCTCCCGGTCGTCGGCCAGCAGCATCACGTGGCTCAGCTCCAGCGCGGCGCCGCTGCGGATCTGCACCCGGGGCGGGATGCGCTCCACCACCGTCTGTTCGGTGGCCCGGATGGCACTCCCGGCGTCGGCGGCGTACTCGTATGCCTCCAGATCGATCACGCCCACCAGTCCCCGGCGGACGCTGCCGTCCATCAGCTGCCGCTCCACGTAGACAAGCGCGCGCGGAAAGCTGCGGAGAAAACCCGCCGCGAGACAGCGGCGCATGTTGTCGTGGATGGAGGCGATGCGCGAAACCCGGTCGCTCTCCAGCTCGGCCTCGGGGAAGGTGATGTGGTAGGCGGAGGGCTTGCCGGCGGTCTGCCGGCGCACCGCGTCCCAGTATTCCGGCTGTGAGGTAAACTGGTCGCAGGCGCTCACGGCCCAGTCGGGCAGCAGGGGCTCCTCGGGGATCAGAAGATCGGCACAGGTAAAAATGGACATGGAAAACGCTCCTTGCTATCAGGTCTGTTCGTGAAAGCCCAGATCGGTCAACAGCCGGTCGTAGGCAGTGATATCCTCCTCATTGACGGCTTTGGCCGCTGCCAGATCGCCCACGGCGTTGCGCCGTTTTTCGGGGTCCAGCAGCCGAAACCAGCGTCTGATCTGGAAAAAGGGCATCAGCCAGGGGTGCCGTTTGAGGGCGGGGTACATGGCTTCCAGCACGGCGCGGGAGACGAAGAGCCGGCTGAGGAAATAGCGCAGGCCGCGCTTGTTCCGTTGGCGGACGGCTCCGGTAAAGCGGCCGCTGTCGAACACGCCGCCCTCGAGCACATAGCGCTCCAGCGCCGCGCTCTTCTCCGTGTGCGCCGCGCCCTCCAGCCAGACCTTCGTCAGCTGCAGCCCGGTCTCATAGAAGGGAAGCAATCCCGCTTCCTCACACATCGTCCGCAGCTTCTCCCGGTCAAAAACCGTGCGGCGCTCCAGCAGCCAGAGATCCAGGAAGGGGCGGATGCCAAGCCCGCCGCTAAGCAGGTGGTAGCTCATATGGGCCAGGATATAAAACATCAGATATTCCGGCGACATCTCCCAGCGGCAGCCCGCGCCCGTAGGGGCGGCATGGTCCCAGACCCGCTCCAGGACCGGGTCCAGCCGCGCGCTGTTTTCCAGCAGGCTGAAGTGCAGCTCCAGCAGCACGTTGGGGCTGTTCATGGCCACATCGTGGTAGTCCCGGTCACCGGCCCGAAAATCCGTCTCCGCCTCCAGCGCCCGGATGGCGCGCTCCAGATCCTCCTGGTGTACCAGAACGTCCACGTCGGTGCTGGTGCGCAGCCAGGGCTCGGGGTAGAGATTTCGGATGACGGCGCCTTTCAGGGGCAGCCAGTCGATCCCTGCCCGGTCCAGCGTCTCGCCGGCCTTTTTCAGGGCGTCGTCCAGCAGCACATACTGGTACAGGCACAGGGACTTGGCCTGCTTCTGCTCCTCCAGCCACTCCTTGGGGACACCCTGCTTTTGCAGGCCCTGAAGGATCACCGGCAGGATCGCCTGCTGCTTGCCCAGGGCAAAGAGGGCGCCGCAGTCGGCCTGGGAGAGGGGGACGGAGTCCTGCTCCAGCCCCATGCCGCTGCGCAGAACGGGATAGAGAATTTCACTGACAAAGGTTTCCGTCATGACTTTCTCCAGACCATCTTGTTGACGACGCCCGTGTAGCTCTGAATGATCTTGACCACCTTGTCGGAGACGTTTTCATCCGTATAATCCGGCACGGGCACGGCGCCGCCGTTTGTTTCGTTCTGCAGCATCTCCACCGCGGTGTCCACCGCCTGGAGCAGCCCCTTTGTGTCGATGCCGGAGAGAATGAAGCAGCCCTTGTCCAGGGCCTCGGGCCGTTCGGTGGAGGTGCGGATGCACACGGCGGGGAAGGGGCGGCCTACAGAAGTGAAGAAGCTGGACTCCTCGGGGAGGGTGCCGGAGTCGGACACCACGCAGAAGGCGTTCATCTGCAGGCAGTTGTAGTCGTGAAAACCCAGGGGCTCGTGCCGGATGACACGCTTATCCAGGGCAAACCCGCTCTGCTCCAGCCGTTTGCGGCTGCGGGGATGGCAGGAGTAGAGGATGGGCAGATCGTATTTTTCCGCCATGCGATTGACGGCGGTGAAGAGGCTTTCAAAGTTTTTTTCGGTGTCGATGTTCTCCTCCCGGTGGGCCGAGAGCAGAATGTACTTGCCCTTCTCCAGACCCAGGCGCGCGTGGATATCACTGGCCTCGATCCTGGCAAGATTTTTGTGCAGCACCTCCGCCATGGGGGAGCCGGTGACGTAGGTGCGCTCCTTCGGCAGACCGCAGTCGGCCAGATACCGCCGGGCATGCTCGGAGTAGGCCATGTTCACATCGGAGATGATATCCACGATGCGGCGGTTGGTCTCTTCGGGCAGGCACTCGTCCTTGCAGCGGTTGCCCGCCTCCATGTGAAAGATGGGGATGTGCAGGCGCTTGGCCCCGATGACCGAGAGACAGGAATTGGTATCGCCCAGCACCAGCACGGCGTCGGGTTTGAGCGCGGCCATCAGCTGATAGGACTTGGCGATGATGTTGCCCATGGTCTCGCCCAGATCGGCGCCTACCGCGTCCAGATAGACCTCGGGATCGGCCAGTTCCAGATCCCGGAAGAAGATGCCATTGAGGTTGTAGTCGTAGTTCTGGCCCGTGTGGACCAGCAGCGTGTCAAAGTAGCGGCGGCACTTGGTGATGACCGCGGAGAGACGGATGATCTCCGGACGGGTGCCGACGATGATCATCAGCTTCAGTCTGCCGTTTTCCTGCCATTGCGCCATAAGCTTACACCTTCTCAAAAAAAGTATCGGGGTGGGCGGGATCGAACAGCTCGTTTGCCCACATGAGAGTGACCAGATTCTCCGTCTCGGAGAGATTGATGATGTTGTGGGTATAGCCGGGCAGCATGTGCACGGCCTGGATGCGCTCACCGGAGACCTCAAATTCCAGCACCTCGTCGCTGCCGAGCCTGCGCTCCTGAATCAGCCCGCGGCCTGAGACCACGATGAAAAACTCCCACTTGCTGTTGTGCCAGTGCTGGCCCTTGGTGATGCCGGGCCGGGAGATGTTGACCGAAAACTGGCCATGGTCGGCGGTCTTCAAAAGCTCGGTGAAGCTGCCGCGGGCGTCCTCGTTCATCTTCAGATCAAAGGCGACCTTCTCCTTCGGCAGATAGCTCAGGTACATGGAGTAGAGTTTCTTTTCAAAGCTGCCCGGGGCGATGCGGGGCATCAGCAGGGTTTTGGGCTGATCGCGGAAACTGTGCAGGCACTCCACAATATAGCCCAGGGTGGCCCGGTGGGTCACGGGGGCGTAGCAGTACCGGCCCGCGGGATCGGGGATGGCCTCCACGCCGTCAAACCGGCAGCGGTGCTCCTTGCCCTCCAGGGCGTCGAACATCTCCTCCACCAGATCGTCGATAAACAGCAGCTCCAGTTCCACGCCGGGGTCGTTTACCGTGATGGGCAGATCGTGCGCGATGTTGTGGCAGAAGGTGCCCACAGCGGAGTTGTAGTTGGGCTTGACCCATTTGCCGGCGAGATTCGGAAAGCGGTAGACCAGCACCCTGGCACCGGTCTCCTCCCGGTAGGAGAAGAAGAGCTCTTCACCCGCCTGCTTGGACAGGCCGTATTCGCTCTTGCCGAAGCGGCCGGAGAGACTGGCCTGGACACTGGAGGAAACCATCACGGGGCAGCGGTTGCCCGCCGCCTTCAGCGTGTCCAGCAAGAGGGAGGCGAGACCGAAGTTCCCCTCCATGAACTCCTTCGGATCCTTCGGCCGGTTGACCCCGGCCAGGTGGAACACAAAGTCACAGTCCCTGCAGAAGCGCTGCAGATCCTCCGGGCTGTTCTCCCGCCCGTATTCGCAGATCTCGTCGATGACAAGACCGGGCCTCGTGCGGTTTTTTCCGTCACGGATGGCCTTCAAATTTTCCACCAGGTTTCTGCCCACAAAGCCGCGGGCGCCGGTGACCAGAATCTTCATATCACTTCTCCGTATCGTGCAGCTGCTCCCGCACATAGTCCGTGGTCAGAAGCTTTTTGACCACGCCCTCCACGTCCAGCAGCGTGGTGTTGTGACTGGTGTAGCTCTCCTCAGCCTCGGTCAGCACCTGGCCCTGGACAAAATACTTATCGTAGTTTAAGTCCCGGTTGTCGGCGGCGACGCGGAAGTAGCCGCCCATATCCTCACTGCGCAGGCGCTCCTCGCGTGTCATCAGGGTCTCGTAGAGCTTTTCGCCGTGGCGGGTGCCGATGACGGTGGTGCCGGTGTCACCGAAGAGCTGCTGCACCGCCTTGGCCAGATCCCCGATGGTGGAGGCGTCGGCCTTCTGAATGAAGAGATCCCCGGGGTTTGCGTGCTGGAAGGCAAACTGAACCAGATCCACCGCCTCGTCCAGGTTCATGAGAAACCTTGTCATGGCGGGGTTCGTGATGGTGATGGGATTGCCGGCCCTGATCTGGTCGATGAACAGCGGGATCACCGAGCCGCGCGAGCACATGACGTTGCCGTAGCGGGTGCAGCAGATGACGGTGCCGCCCCGGTCGGCGGCGACGCGGGCGTTGGCGGTGATGACATGCTCCATCATGGCCTTGGAGATGCCCATGGCGTTGATGGGATAGGCGGCCTTGTCCGTGGAGAGGCAGACCACGCGCTTGACGCCGGCGTCGATGGCGGCGTGCAGCACGTTGTCGGTGCCCTCAATGTTGGTCTTGACCGCCTGCATCGGGAAAAACTCGCAGCTGGGAACCTGCTTTAAGGCCGCGGCGTGGAAAATGTAGTCCACCCCGGGCATGGCGTCGGCAATGGAGCGGGGGTCCCGCACGTCGCCGATGAAAAACTTGACCTTCTTGGCCTCGTCCGGGTATTTCGCCTGGAGTTCATGGCGCATGTCGTCCTGCTTCTTCTCGTCGCGGGAGAAGATGCGGATCTGGCCGATGTCGGTGGTGAGAAAGTGCTTCAAGACGGTATTGCCGAAGGACCCGGTGCCTCCGGTGATGAGCAGGGTGGCGTTGGTAAAAGCAGACATATGGAATAACTCCTCTATGGTTTCTTTTCCGGTCGTACAGAATGGAGCAGATATATGGATTCAAGAATAAACAGGAATGCCGCGAAATACAGCGGGCAGATGGTGCGGTATTGAAAATAGGTGTGACCGATGGTGGGCTGGGCCGCGGCGGCAAACCAGCAGAGGGGCAGCAGACCAAGCACCGCATAGACCGGCAGCTTACCCCAACGGCCCGTGCGCAGGCGTGCAGCCGCGGCCAACACAATCAGGCCGAGGACCAGCGCCGGCAATGCAAAGTCCGGCACATGGGAGATGGGAATCCGGGAGCACACATGGCGGTAAACGGCCACGAGCGCGTCGACGGCGCGGTAGGAATCCCCGGCGACCTTTTCGGAGCCGACACCGAAGCGATACATGGCACTGTGAAGCGCGGGGAGAAAAGCATTCTCCGGTGTAAACAGCGTCACAAAGCAGAGGCCGAGCACCCACATAAGCAGATAGCCCGTCAGCCAGGCGAGAAAGAGTGGGAGCGTCTTCCTGACAAGTCGGTCCTCCTCACTGCGCGCGGCCAGCAAAAGCAGCGGCAGCAGGCAGGTGACGGAGGGACTGGTGTAAAAATCAAAGTACTGGGTGATGGCCCCGAAGGCACAGAAGAGGGCGACCGTTTTGGGGTCTTTGAGTTCATGCTTCCAGAAAAGAATCATCAGGGAAAACAACAGGGCCAGGAGAAAACAGATGCCGTACTGGATGGAGTGGGAGACGGCGTACGGCTCGATGAGCCAGATCGCCAGCGCAAAGCCGGCGGCTGCACCGACGGAAACACGTCTGGCGGCGAGTGCGACAACGGCCGTCAGCAGCAGGACAAAGGCGGCCCCGATCAGCATACGGATCCCATTGAGAGAAGTGACGCACAGCAGCAGGCGCACCGGCAGGCGAAAGCCCATCCAGTAGCGGGAGTAGCTGCGCATGGCGGTCTCTTCTCCTGTCAACACATTCATCAGCAGCTGGGCATAGGCGTTGTCCGCCTCCGGGTTTTGCAGTCTGGTGTTGCGCAGCTTCAAAAACACATCCTAGACCGTATGCATGTTGTAGGACGTTTCCAAGATAATCTCTTCGGACAGGTTGTCCTGAACATAGGGCATGGGCGCCGAGGGGAGGTGGTGCTTGGGATAATCGCCCTCCTCCAGAAGCTGCTCGGCGGACTCCAGAGTGTGCGCATAGAGCATCGACTGCGGGATGCGCGAGGCTAGGAGAAGAAGAAGAGAACCGGCCACAGCAATGAGCAGTGAAATCAGCAAGGCCAGCGGCAGAAAACGGAGACGGGGTGTTTCTGTTTCGTTTTGCATGGAGCCACTCCTTTAATGACGCAGAGGCATTTTGTTCCAGCTCGAGAGAGCTGGCCTAAAAGAAGGAGCAGACGCGGAAAAAACACCGCTGTACAATCTGCCAGGGCGTGTAGTTTTTGAGCGTGTCCTTCATGGTGCGGCTGCGGTACTCGGCCAGAGAAAGCCTGCCGCGGACGCCGAAGTCAATCTCAAAGCCGTTGTCCGCAAAAAACCGATCCACAGTCTCGTCGTCGAGCCAGCGCCCGTTGATGATGACGGAGCAGCCAGTTACCCACAGGAAATCATAAACGATGGGCGCGCGGACGGTGAAGACCTTCTCGGGGTACTTCCAATGCCGGGCCCGCTGGGAGCCGTAGAGCTCGAAGCCCCAGATGCTCTCGTGGGGCCTGAGCCATTTCATTAGAACGCTTTTTCGCCAGAGCGTAGGGACAAAGAGCGTCTTGTACCCTTTCGGACTGACCTCAGCCAGCTCCGGCGGATCAGCTTCGGGAATCTCCCGGCCGAGGGCAGAGGCGCCGAACTGGATGCTGGCGATTACCGGATCGGCCTGCAGCTTCTGCAGCATCCGCAGAATCAGATCTCCCTTGACGGGGCTTTTCAAAAACAGGTCGTCCAGTGTCAGGAAAATGTAGTCCTCCGGAATTTCACGCAGAACCCGCAGCATGCGCTCGCTCCAATAGCGGGCCTTCGGAGAATTAATGGTTTTGACGGGAAAAGGTAAGGGCGCCGACGGCCTATACTGTAGTTTCTCTGTGTTCAGATAGACGGGGAAAGGAATGCCCGGCCAGTATTTGGCCAGGAGCCGAAAATGCGGATCCCAGGTATCCTCATAGCTGTCGCAGGAGCAGAGGAGAAAGGCGCAGTTCATCGTTGAATAACCTCCTTGTATGAGATATTAAACTGAACAGCCAGATTTTGCTATCACTAGCGGGTAAATGAGGACATGATGTAGATCTATTCCTGTGATAAGAATGGCTTATTGTTCGGCAAACGCAGATATAGTTCCGGAAACATCAGCTTAAAGCGTGAGCGCCAGGACAGATCGCAGTTCTTCAGTGCCCACCGGACAAAGCGGCGCGCACAGGCCGCATGCTCTCTCACCGCGGTCTGTATGCCTGCCTTGCGCAGCGCGGCAATAACCGCATGGTAGGCAATGAATTGATAGATAACAGGGTCGGGAAGCCATCGAGCCGGCAACGCTTCCGGAAGCGCTGAAAGATAGGATTTCCATACATCGGCCTCCTCTGTCAGGATCTTGACAGATTTTTCTTTCCCAGAGACGGAATCGCTGTGCAGATGCCAGTAATAGCAAGTCTCGTTCACAAACTCGAAGGACTTTGCCCGGCACGCGACAAGACTGGAAAAACAGCCGTCGGCCGAGATACCGGTTTTCCCAAAATATCGCAGATCACCAATTACAGAAGTTTTGAAGCAGCGGGAGGTGTCGCGTGAAAACAAAATCCACACACGTTCCTGATCCTGTCGGCACAGCGCAAGCAGATCCGTTCGCAGGAAACCCTCATTGCGATATCGCGTCATGGAGTCTGTCTCACACCTGATCTCATCGCACACGTCATCGTAGTATTTAACCGTCGTGAACGCGAGGAGATCAGGCCGGTTTTCCCGGAGCTGGGCACATACGCGGCGGAGGCCCTGGGGGACGATTTCATCGTCAACGCCCATAAACATCACATAGTCCGTTCGGCAATGATCCAGGCCGGCGTTGATCGCAGAGCTGTACCCGCCGTTTTCCTTACTGAACAGCCTCGCGTTTGTGCGCTTGCCCATCCATGCCTTCAGCCGTGCTTCTGTCGCGTCTGCCGAGCCGTCGTTTACAAACAGCACTTCGATCTCGTCGGCATCCAGATCCTCCAGGCACCGGAAGCATCGGTCAAGATATTTTTCCGCATTATAACAGGGAATGACAATCGTCAACAAGGGCTTTCCCGTATTCGTCACCCTCTTCTCAAGATGTTTTTGGCTACGGCAAACGCCTCTGGCACCTGCTCACAGCGGAGAACGAGCGCAAAGCCCACATAAAGCACGACACCTTCCACGATCAGAAGCAGCGTGTGAAGAGGCGTCGGCGTCAAAGCCTGGCTGCTGAGCAGAACACCCGCGCACATTAAAGCCGCGGCCACAAGCGGCTTCCAGTTTTTCTTGAGTATCTGCAAAAAAGAGATCTTCTCTCTGAGAAAAACGAACATGATAAACGGAGCAAAGGTTTCGGCAATCACGGAAGCGATGGCCGCCCCATAGGAGAGCAGTCCGGGAATCATCAGGATATTCAGGCAAAGATTCAGCAGTCCCGTCATAACATAGGTAATGATATACCGATTGTCCTCCCCCTTCGGAAGCAGGTATTGCTGCCCGATCACGTTGCCGATACCGGCCGGAAGCGCCATAAAGGCAAAGATCTGCAGCAAGGAGGGAACCTTTTCATATCCAGGGCCGAAGAACCAGGGAGAAAAGTTGGATGCAATGGCGATCAAACCCGCGGTGATCGGGGCACCGACAAAAAAGACAAAGGCCATTGCTTTGTGGATATTCTGCAAAAAGATGTCCTCGCGTCCGTCCTCCAGGATTTTTGCGTTTCGCGGCAGCATAACCGTACCCAGAGACGCCAGCACCAGCATGGACAGTCTGGTGATTTTTTCGGCCTGCGCGTAATATCCATTCTCCACATCGGCCAGACGGACGACAGACACCGTGCCGTCTGCCAGCGCGACCTCCATGCTGCCAGGAACCAGAACGCCGATCAGCGTCTTGTCCAACATGGTAAAGAGTGAGATAGCGATCGTCGGAACAAAGAGCTTCAGGCTGGGCAGAAAATGTCGCATCGGATGCAGTTGCTTGACTGAAACGGTGAAATTCTCTTTTTTCAGGCAAAACCAGAGCGAAAATGCCGAGAGAAGAGAGGTGCCGGAATGGCTGAGGGCATAGATCCAGAGATCCCCCGGCTTCTTGACAAACAGGAAAATCAGCGCGATACCGATCAGCTTGAAGATAAAATCCCGCAGGGCAATCAGCCCAAACTGCTCATTCCCCTGAAAGAAGAAAGCAATATTGAAGATCGTGGCCAGAATCTCAATGGACAGAATCTTCATCAAGGTTGCATATTGACCAAAGGCCCCAAACGCGATGAGCGACCATAAGACAGCAAATGCGGCAAAGCCTGTGAGCGCCTTGCATAGAATGATTTCCCACAGAATACATGTTTGCTTTTTTTTGTTTCCCTGATATACGGCGATTTTTCTCTGGGCATGCAGCGCAAAGCCGAGAGAAGTCAGCATGACGAAATAGGCATTGATTGAAAGGGTAAACGAAAACTTACCGACACCCTCGGACGACAGCACTCTCGAAATATACGGCGTCGTAATAAAGGGCGTGATCAGTGTAAATACCTGGATCGACACATTATATATATAGTTTAACGCAACACTCTTTTTGCTCATGGCGGTACGGGTATAACCTCCGAATCGTACTTCATGAAAGCGTGGATACAAAAAGAAAGCTTTTATAGGAGAAGCTCTTCCATGATCCTCGCACAGTAAGCGGGCGTAAAAGCCCGGTACAGTTTCCCCACAGCATCTCCATCCAACACTGCGCCGGCGTTTGCGGCGAGGAAGCGTTTCAGCGAGGCCCGCTGCGCGTCAATATCCGGCTCATTCTCATAGAGGGTCAGGGCAAGCGGATAGTTTTGCAGAAAGGGGACGCTGGGGCAGGCGCGGCTCTTGCAGATGTTGACAATAGGCCGACCTGTGGCGACGTAATCAATCAGCTTGCTTGGCAACTGGTTCATCACAGAATTGCCGATGTTGATCAAAAACGCGGATTGCCGCATGGTGCACAGCGCATCCTCCAGCGGCAGTGGGCCTGGGCAGCGAATCCCTGCGGCCTGAATCTTCGGCAGCAAATCCGGCTGAATTCCGCCGACAAATTGCACCTCGGCAAAACCTTCGGCGATCAGCGGCGCAAAGAGTCGGAGTGTATAGGATGGGTCTCGGATATCGTTGTAGATGTTTCCGATGAACGCGCCGATCGGGGCACCCTCCGGTTGTGAAGCAGGAGCGCTGTCCGTTTCCGGGACGAGCAGCGGAAACTCAATAGCCTTCGTTTTTTCTAACAAAGCGGGGTCAAAAATCCGCGCGTTTTCCGCCAGAATGATCGGTGTTGTCAGCACATGGGAAGCACAGCGGTACAAAGCCTTTTCGTATTTCACTCGCCGCGCTTGGGAGGACGGGGACATGCCCAAATTCCCACCCAGGGGATCCACCTGGTAGAACACAAAGCGAGCGCCGGTTTTTCGGTGATAGCGTAGCACGGCATCGGTATGGTAATAGCGCCCGCTGATGGTAACGATGCAGTCGTAATCCTCCGCTCGGATGTCTCTGAGCGCCCTATAAAAAGCCTGTGAGGCAAACGCATCAATAAAAGCGGTATTGCCCATATGACCAAGGAGCTTACCCAACAGCTTTTCCGCCACGGCGCAAAGTGCCGTGAGCGGCCGGTTTTTAGCCAGTGTTTTTACTTCCTGCATGGTGGCCAGCGTCCAGGAGTTGGCGCGGTATATCGTTATTCCGTCTGACTGCTCCATATCCGGATCGTGGATATGATCTTTTCCGCACAGTAAGTCCACCTGCCCCAGTCGCTGCTTAAGTCCTCCATCCATCAGAAGCTTGAGCAGAATGTTGGTGCAGGTCCCCGTGTAAGGGAAAAAGTTGTTGGTGACAAAAAGAATGCGTTTCGACATAGAATACATCTCTCTGGAGCCTTAGAATTTCGGCTCAATCAGGGGGTAAAAGACAGCTTCCAGTTTTCTGGTCACATTCTCCTCAGAGCAGAGCTCCCAGGCAAAAGCGCGGATGGTCTCGGGATCATAGTCGGAGGCGTGTTCCATAATCTGCCGCATGGCAGCGGCCAGTGCCTCCACGTCGCCCACAGGAACCAAAATGCCGTTTTGGTCGTTTACAAACTCCTCGGGTCCGCCGCAGCGGGTTGCGATGACAGGCAGTCCGGAGGCCATGGCTTCCAGATACACGACCCCGAAGGTCTCATATCGGGAGGGCAAAACAAAGCAGTCACATTCACCCAGCACTTCAGGCAAACGGTGATTATCTATGCGGCCTAAGAAGCAAACTTTGTCCTGAATGTTCAGCTCCGCTGCAAGAGCGCGCAGTGCGTCCGCTTCCTCCCCGTCGCCTACGAGAAGCAGTTTAGCCCCCGGCGCAGACCGTGCTGTGGCCGCGAAGGCCCGAAGCGCCGTCGTGAAGTCCTTATTTGGAATCAGGTTGCCAATGCCGATGAATGTATAGGTGTCGGTCTTGCCGCTCCGCGGCCTGAGCTTCTTTGCAAACATGTACGCGGGCAGAATATTGGGGACAACAGAGACGGGATTGCGCGTCAGCTTCCGTAGCTTCTGCGCCAGCGCCTCGCTGACCGCCAGCACGGCGCAGGCCGCGTCATAAGCCGCTCTGCGCTCTGTCAGATCTCGCCCCCGGTAGCGGTCAACAAGGAGTCCGGAATCATGCTCCAGCACAACATAGGGAACACCGAAGCGCCGTCTGATTCCATGCGCGTCGATAGCCGCATCGCCAAAGTGGGCATAGATCAGATCAGGCCGCCCAAAGTCTGCCTCTGCTTTCTTGTAGAGACGAAGCGTCAGCTCAGATGCCGCGGCCCGGATGAGGGGAGGGACCGGCCCGCACGGAAAAGCCCAGCGGTATACGGGTATGTCCTCAAGCACATAGCGGGAAAAGCCCCAGGGTCTTTTCCTGCGCGGAGAGCGAAAATCCAGAAAGAGAACGCCAACTTCGTGCCCGCGCTTTTTCAGCGCCACAGCCTGATTGATGATAAAAACGCCGGCCGTGGTAGTCTTTTCGTCTGGATAGAGGCGGGTAGATAAAAGAATCTTCATAAGGGACCTCTCACGATGAAGCGGGTGTGCGGAGGGAAGAGATGCTCTTTTCTGCAATGCGGCTATAGAGGAAATCCGAGCTGCCCCGCGCAGCGGCCTCCTTCATCTGCCGGTAAGCGTCCGGCTCCTCCAGCAGCGCCAGCAGTTGGCCTTGTATCTCTTCGACACTGTCCCCGATGAGAAAGCGTACATTACCGCCCATGTCGATATGGTGCGTTCCGGGCCAATCCTTCACCAGCATGGGCACGCCTTGTCCGGCCACCTGTTCCCAGAGCACAGAGTGCCGTCCGGGAAAGACAAACAGGTCGGCCGCCGCCGCGTAGTCGTAAGTGTTCGCAGCCTGCACCCAGCCGGCGTACTGAAGCTTCTCTCCGTCGATCAACCTGTCAAAACGATCTCTCAGCTCCGGTGCCACGTGACCGAAGACCAACAGCTTCAACCGGACATCAGGGAGGTTCCTGACAGCCTCCATCAGGGTCAGGGTCTGCGCCTTCCAGGGGTCGATCTTTCCGCCGGTCATGACCAAAAAATCGTTGTCGGCGATATGATATTGCCTGCGGATGCGATCTCGCGCGCCGGAGTGGGCAGCTTTTTCGACCAGCTCGTCGTCCGCGCCCATGACCAGCAGGCGGCACTTCTCCGGAGGCAGGCCGTAGAGCTCCGTCAGAAAGTCCACACGGGCAGGCAGCACGCCCCAGAAGACCTCCGTATAGGGGACAAGCTGCTGCGCGTAGTGCCGCCAGATGATCTTATGCAGGATCTCACGGGACAGAAAGTTCGTTGCGCTGTTGGTAAAGTCCCCGTGGTTATCGACAAACAGCCTAACTTGCGGATGCTCTCTCACATAGCGGATCGCGTATTTCGTATCGGTATACTGGCAGCCGTGGGAGAAAATGATATCGGGCGACAGGCTGCACAGCGTCTCGTAAAAATCTTTGTAGGCGGGCGTCTTGCCGAGCAGTCCTCCCGTGCGCTTTTTCAGGCGCAGAATCTCCACGCCGTTGATGTCTGTAAATCGCGTTCTCGTGTCCTCCGCCAATTTCCCATCGCGGTAGCACAGCATGGAAGTGATCACGGACACGTCATGGCCCTGCAGTCGGTGGTATTTTGTCAGAAGATTTTCCTGATAGGTCCAGCCGTCGGAATACTGATCCAGGCAAATATGAACGATTTTCATGAATGACATTGTTCTCCCAATAAACTGAAACATGAAGCGCCAAATGCTGAGACTCCTTATTCCAGCATTTCCCGAATCCTTGCCGCCAGTGCCTCCACGTCCCCGCAGGGGACCACGTTTTCGGGCGGGACGCTCTCCGGGCTGCCGCCGGTGTTGTAGGTGATGACCGGCGTGCCGCAGGCCTGGGCTTCCAGATTAACGGTGGGGTAGTTGTCCTCGTGGGTGGGGTTGACAAACACGTCCGCCGCAGTATAGATCTCTGCCAGCTCTTCGCGGCTGCCGGTCTTTCCCAAACCGATTACGCCTGCCGGAAGTGTTTTCATCAGCTCATCGGTGAGGCCCACAAGCACAAGAACATACTCGTCAGGGAGCAGCGCTCTCAACTCGAGCAGATCGTTCAGCCCCTTGCGGGGCTCCTGCCAGGCAAAGGAGACGCCCAGAACGATCTTTTTATCCTCCAGATAGTACCGCTGCCGGAAGTCGCTCGGCACTGGCTTGAAGATGGTTCGGTCAATTGTATTGTATACGACCTGAACCGGGTAGTCCTTCAAAAAGCTTTCCTTCACAAGCCTGGCAAGCCACCGGGAGGGGGTAATCAGCGTCATGTTTTTCACGCCCGTAAAAGCTTTTTGCTTGCGCGCATAGTTTTCTTTGGACCGGTCCAGCATCAGACTCGCGGGATAGCTTCCCTTTTGCGGGCAGGCGGAACAGCTGGTCTTCCACTTTTCACAGCCCGCCATTGTGAAATAGGCACAGTGCCCGGTGAAGGCCCAGCAGTCGTGCAGGGTCCAGCGGACTTCCAGCTCGGGGTGGCGCTTGATCCAGGCAAAGAGCAGCTCGTAGTTTACATAATATCCATGGAGATTGTGGAGCCAGACCAGATCGGGCTTCCAGGTTTCCGCCCAAGCGAGAAAGCGCCGGGTGGCGCGCACGGAGCCGAGACCGTGGGCGTCCAGCAGCATGGACTTGACCGCGTGCAGGCGCACGTCAAGCGGCGTGCCGATACGCCGGGCGAAAGGCACCGCTTTGGGATCCAGCTTGGCATAGCGCCCATAGGCAAGGACTACCTCATGACCTTCGGCGGCATATTTTTGGGCAATCTCAATGCAGACGCCCCCGGCGCCGCCAGCGTCGCCAGCGGCGTTGATCAGCAAAACTCTCATGGTTCCAATACCTTTTCCACCATGCTGCGATAATGCTCCATGGCGACCTCATACGCGTAGCGCTCGTTGTAGAGCTTTCCGGCGCGCGTGGCCATGGCCAGGCGCTCAACCGGGTGGTCAGCGAGAAACAGGATCGCGTTTTTCAGCGCCTCACTGTCCCCGATCTCCACGGCCCGGCCGATGTTCTCCCGGGAGACCTCCTCCGCCAGATAGCTCTCTTTTTCCACCACGGCCAGCACAGGCATGCCGCCCTGGAGATAGCTGTAATATTTGCTGGGCGCGCAGGTGCCCATGAGCCCCTTTTCCAGGCTTACCACCGCGCAGGAGCTGACCGCCACGGCCTGCTCGAAATCCTTCCCGGTGAGAAAGCCCAGCATCTGCACATTGGCCAGCTCGTGTTCCGTGAGAAAGGTCTGTACGGCCTCGGTTTTCCCGCCGTGGCCCACAATGAGGAAGCGCACGCGGGCGTCGTCCTTCAGAAGCAGAGCCGCGTGGAGCAGCGTCTCCATGTCCTGGCAGATGCCCATGTTGCCAAAGTAGGCGACTACGAACTGCCCCTCGGCATAGTCGAAGCGGGCATAGGCCTGCGAGTCGGGCAGAAGGCGCTTTTCATGGGCCCAGTTGGCGATGGTCACCACCCGGTCCGGGCTCAGCTCGGGGCGATTGGCCAGCAGGAAGGCGCGCATCTCGTCCGTCAGGGCGACCACGCAGTCCACAGACGCGTACAGCGCGCGGTTGATGCATCGCTGTACGCGGCTCACGGCGCTGTCCGGGCGGAGAGAGCCGGAGGCGTAAGCCACCTCCGGGTAGACGTCATAGGCGACAAATATAAACTTCGTCCCGTAGCGCCGCCTGGCCAGGATGGGCACCAGCGGCAGCACCGGGGGATTGGAGAAGACAAAGACACAGCGGTAATTTTTCAGCACATGGGCGCGCAGCAGCATCCGGAAGGTGAGGGAGAAATAGTTGATGAGTCTGCCCAGCGTACCGGAGCGCTTGAGCTGCAGGTAGCGGACGCGGCGGATCCGGACGCCCTCCACGGTCTCCCGCAGGGGGGCGGTGCCGTCGCTGTACTCCTTGGGATAACCCACCAGCGCGTCCACGGTATAGCCCCGGGAGGCCAGATATCGCGCGGTGTCGAAGGGCAGCGTGGCGGAGGAATTGTGGTCGGGGTAGAAAAACTGCCCGAGAAACAGAATGTCCCGTTTTTCCATGCGCCGCCTCCTGTCGTGTTTATTCCTGTTCTGGGGATTTCGCCTCTTCTCCCGCCGCCTGATCGTTCAGCCAGGAGATCTGGGAATCGAAGCCCTCCGTGCTCTCTTTGGAGAACATGATGCGGAAGGTGTTGAACATCAGCTCCAGATCGGTGAGGATGCTCATCTCGTTGATATACATCAGGTCAAACTCCAGCTTCTCATAGGGGGAGGAGTTGTACTTGCCGTAGACCTGGGCGTAGCCGGTGAGCCCCGCCTTGACCTGCAGGCGCAGGGCAAATTCCGGCAGCTGCTTTTCGTACTCCGCGGCGATCTCAGGCCGCTCGGGCCGGGGACCCACGATGGTCATGTCGCCCTTGAGAATGTTGATCAACTGCGGCAGCTCGTCCAGACGGCAGGCGCGGATCAGCCGGCCCACCGGCGTGATGCGGGGATCGTTCTCCCCGGTGGAGAGACGGGCCACCCCGTCCTTCTCCGCGTCCACACGCATGGAGCGGAACTTGTAGATCTCAAAGCGTTTGCCGTCCTTGGTCAGCCGCACCTGCTTGTAGAAGACCGGGCCCCCGTCGGAGAGCTTGACGGCCAGGGCGGTAAGGAGCAGCAGAGGGCTGAGCAGCACCAGACCCAGCAGAGAGGCAAAGACGTCAAAGGCCCGCTTGACAAAGAGATACTCCATGGGCTTCGTGGCCCGGCGCAGGGAGAAGACGGGGGAGGAGAAGGATTTGATATGCTCGGCCCCCGCCATGAGAATGCTGCCGACGGGCGGCAGGAAGAAGCCGCGCACGTTTTCCCGGATGCAGTAGGCGCAGAGGGCGTTGATCAACACGGGCTCGACCCCGGTGACGAAGATGGCGTTGTAATCGGCAAGCTGGGGGCGCAGCGTCTCAAAATCGTCCCCCGCGTACTGGATGAAGCGCTCCACCTTGAACATGCGCTCCACCGGCTTGCCGGAGATGTCCCCGAAGCGCCGGAAATCCTCCGCGTCGCGGTAGATGACGGCGGTGTGATAACTGTGGACCAGCTTGTAATAATAATAGCTGGCGTAGTAGCTCCAGAAACAGTTGAGCACGCCCTGCAGGATCAGAAGGATCAGGAAAGGCAGGGGATTGTCAAAGCTGAACCAGGCGAAGGAGACGGCAAAGTAGACGATGGCGACGCTGAAAAAGTCCGCCAGGGACTGGGAAAAGGCCAAAGAGCGGATGCGGAAGTAGCCCAGAGTATAGGCGTCAAAGACCCCGTTGAACCACATCAGCAGCGCGCCGTAGCCGATGGTCACATAGTAGTTGTAGCGGAATTCCGGTGTGACCTGGATGCCCTTGGGGTAGCGGAACCACAGCCAGAAGGCGAAAAACAGCAGCACGCTGAGGAGCAGATGCAGATATTTGATCAGCCTCAGCTTCGGCGAGGCCGCATTGGAAACGGTTCGGATCTCTCTCATAACACTTCTCGCGCGCTGCGCGTCTTCCCCCCGGCGATATCGGATCACAAAACGGAGAAGGGCGTGCGGCGCGGCTTCCCCACAAAGTGGACATCTCGATGGACTTTGCCATACGATGATCATTATAACACAGTTTATTATTTTACCATATTTGCGGGCGATCCGTCAATTGAAACCGCCTGTTTTTTATAATAAGAAGAGGCCCGCCTGAGCCGGAGCTGCCGGACTCAAACAAACCTCTTGAAAATGTCGAAATAAGAAGATTTACGGGGCTTTTCGATACTTCCGCGGGATGCGGTACATCAGCTTTCCCTCTCGGCAGCGGCCGATCAGCGCGTCCAGCATCTGCCGGCAGTCCGGGACCAGGCCCAGGCTGCAGCCGCCGAAGTCCGTCTCCGTCAGCAGCCCCGCGGTTTTGAGCCAGCCGGAGGTGCCCTCCTCCATGGTATAGCGGTACCAGAAGTCCTTCTGGACCCGCACCGGCACGGTGACGACGCCCTCGGCCAGACGCACCCGGTACTGCCGCAGCTCGTACCAGTCCCCGACCGGCCAGGCCTCACCCATCAGGTCGGGCACCATGTGAATGGCCATGGTGTTGGAGACGCTGGCCTTGACCCCGAGAAACAGGATCTTTGCCCGGCGCTCATAGCAGTAGCGCCAGGGGGAACCGGGGTGGTAGACCGATTCTCCCTCCAGACTGCGGGCCATCATGTTTTCCGCCTCCGGGCCGATGGCGGCCAGCGAGTTGTAGGGAAAGCTGCTGCGCACGCAGGCGGGGTCCGCGAGAAAGACGTTGGGCAGCAGCCCCGTCCAGCACAGGGTCTTTTTCGGGTCGTAGGGGCGGCTCTTTTCCGTGGGGAGCTTGAGGTTGGTAATGGGGAAGCAGGCCATGACGACGGTGCAGGCCTTTGCCTCGACCTGCGCTTTGAGAAAGGCAAGGCAGTCCTCGGCGGAAAAGCCAAGCTTCTCCAGCCCGTCCATGGAGGAGTGGATCAGCACCAGATCCCCGGGGCGGATGATCTCGTCGAGCCTCTGCCTGTACGCCGCAAGGGCGGCGGGATCCGGCGCGGAGGCAGGGGCGGACTCGCCCTGAGCGCGTTTGTTTCTCAGCTGCTTGGCCGCCTTTTTCAGCCGGGGGTGCTCCTCCAGGAAGACCCGCAGCATCGGTTCGATCCAACCTTGCTTTTCCAGCAGGGACAGCTCTGTCTTCCCGCTCATCCCAGCTTGCTCTCCAGATATGCGGCCAGGCGCGCGGGGGTGTTCATCTGATCCTTGCGGATTTCCGCCGGGGCGATCTCGATTTCAAACTCCTCCTCCAGCGCCATCAGCAGCTCGATAAAGCCCATGGAGTCCAGCAGCCCGGTCTCAAACAGATCCACGTTCTTGTCGCGGTAGATGATCTTGTCGTCGCAGGCCTCATACAGCAGGTCAAAAAGCTTCTCTTCCATCTCGGGTTCCTCCTCAGAGTCGTTCCTTCAGCGCCCGGCGGTCCACCTTGCCGTTGTTCGTTTTCGGCATGTCCTCCAGAAATACGAACTTCTTGGGCACCATGTAGGCGGGCAGACGCTCCATCAGCTGCTGCCGCAGCGTCTGGGCGGCGGCGAATTCGTCCTCCGCCGGAGCCTCGGTGCAGACAAAGGCGGCCAGGCCCCGGTTGACGCCCTTCTTCTCAATGGGCAGGCACACGCAGGCCTTCACGTTATCCAGCAGCAGCAGGTTGTTTTCAATATCGCCCAGCTCGATGCGGTAGCCGTTGATCTTGAGCTGGAAGTCCATCCGGCCGGAATAGTACAGCAGGCCGTCCCGCAGATAGCCCTCGTCCCCGGTCTTGTAGGCGCGCATCTCGCCCTCCGGGGTCCGGAGGGTGATGAACTTCTCCGCCGTCAGCTCCGGGCGGTTGAGATAACCTTTGGCCACCGTGTCCCCGGCGATGACGATCTCGCCCTTTTCCCCCTCCGGCAGACCGGGGAGGGTGTAGCTCTCGTCCATGAGGAAGATGCGGCTGCCGGGCTTGACGGCACCGATGGAGAGCGGGGTCTCCGCCTCGGCCATCTCCTTTGTCACCACCACCTCGGTCACGGCTACGGTGGACTCGGTGGGGCCGTAGGTGTTGATGACCCGGGCCATGGGGAAACGGTCCAGCAGATCCCGGGCGGTCTTGTTGGTCAGCACCTCGCCGCAGAACAGGAAGCACCGGAGCCCGGGCAGCATCCGCTGCGCGAAGGCGCCGTTGATCAGACACATGTTGACAAAAGATGGGGTGGACACCCAGACCTGGATTCCGCTGCCGTCCAGCAGCCGATACATCAGCTCCATGTCCGCCTGGGCGTGCTTGTCCAGAGCGCAGACCGTGCCCCCGAGAAAGAGGCCGGTGTAGAGATCCATCACGGACAGGTCAAAGGAGAAGGGCGCCTGGTTGAGGAAGACCGGGTGCTCGGCAAAGCCCTCCCGCAGGGCGATGGACTCCATCCATTTGAGATAGTTGTCCAGACAGTCGGCGGTAATCTGCACGCCCTTGGGCTTGCCGGTGCTGCCGGAGGTGAAAATCACATAAAACACGTCGTCCCCCTCCGTCAGGGCCGGGGGAAGGGGTTCGGCGGGCGCGGGCAGAGCCAGCAGCTCCCGGGAGCAAAGGACGTTTTCGCAGCCGACCGCCGTCTCTTCCAGCGTCAGCAGCAGCTGTGCCCCGGAGACCTCCAGAATGTCCCGCAGCCGCTCGTCCGGCATGGAGGTATCCACCGGACAGTAGGGGTGCCCGGCCCGGACACAGCCGAGAAAGGCCGCCAGCATCAGCGGGGACTTGTGACCGTAGACCACCACGAGACTCCTGTCGTCCGGCAGCAGGGCACGCACCCGGGCGGCGATGCGGCCGGAGCGCTCCATCAGCTCCCCGTAGCCCAGGGTCTCTCCGGAGCAGAGATTTTGAAACGCGGGGCGCTCAGGGGCGTCCTGCGCGGTTTGAAAGATTCTGTTGAAAAGCTCCATCTTGCTTTCCTTTCCCCGGCTCCGATCAGAAGTCGAGAGCTATGGTTTTTCCGTCCAGCCCCCGCAGGGACTGACCCACGGCGGTGACGCCCTCCCGCTGCCCCTGGGGGAACTGGAAGGTGCCGAAGCCGAAGAGCCGCATGGGGAGCAGATCCTTTTTGCCGGCATAGAGCTCCCGTACCGTGAGATCCGGCTCCACCAGATAGAGATGACTCCGGCTGTCCGCAATGCCGCGGCCCCGGCGGTAGGAGACCCAGGAGCGCAGCCCCCGGTCCTTTTCCGGCTCCACGGAGGTGGAGAACACATAGCGGCCGCCGGGCAGCGGCGCGCCGTAGATGGCGGGGCCGGCGATTTCGGCCAGCCTGCGGCGGCTGCCGCCCGCGTAATCACAGAAGAAGAGGCCGTTCGGCTCGTTGGGGGCGTCGGTGGCATAGACGATGCCGTCTTCGGTCACAAAGCCTGCCACGGCGCGAAACTGCTGGCTGCCGCCAAGGATCCGCCGCAGCCCGGAAAAGTCTCTCTCGATCTCCCAGATGCCGGACTCGCAGTCCTTGTCGCCGGTGAAGACGATCAGACTCTCCCGCCGGGGGCAGGAGAAAATGGCGTGGATATGCTTGATGCGCCCGGCCTCAAAGGAGAACACCGGCGCCCACACGCCGCTGCCGCTTGCGCGGCGGAAGATGCGGATTTCGTTCTCCGCACCGTCGTTGATATACTCCCCATAGAGCACACAGTCCTCAAAGCCCGGATTGTCCCGGATGGGGACCAGGGCCAGGGGACTGCTCATGCCGGGACGGAAGCGGTGCTCCTCAGCGATCCGGCGGTCGGGGAGGCTGACGCGAAAGACTCTGCCGTGCCAGCAGACCAGCGCGGTGTCGTCGTCGAGAAACAGCCCGCAGCGCGGCTCCAGCCGCAGCAGGCGGGAGGAGAGCCGCAGCCGGGAGAGCACATCCTCCGGCAGGCTTTCGGCCAGGGAACCGACAAAAAACTCCGCCTTTTCCCCGCGCCGGCGGCAGAACAGACGGCAGCCCGCGCAGAGGAGATCCGCGCGCGCCGTGGAGCAGAGCAGTTTTTTTTGGCTGATGACCCGTGCTTTCATAGAGACTCCCAAAACCGGCAGAACGCGGCACCGCCAACCCTGCCATAATCTATAGAATCTTATACTAAACCGGGGCAAAAAGCAAGTCTTTTCCGCCCTCTCAGCGCCCGGCGGCTTTTTTGAGGCGCGCCATACATTCGTCGTACTGCGCGAGCAGATCGTAGACCGCGTCTTCGGAGAGAACGCCGCGGCGGAGATCCTCCGGCAGGAGACCCCGCTCATCCGCCTCAAAGTCCGCCCGCCACAGGGGGCCTTCGTAATAATCTGCCAGCGCCGCGAGATCCTGCCGAAGCCCCTCCAGATCTTCCAGGGCGCTGTCCAGGCGGGCGAGCGCTTCGGCGGCCCGGTTGAGCCGCTCTTCCATTTCGTGGATCCTCCCTGTCCGGTCCATGCGGAACGCTCCTTTCTCAATGGGTTTGGGGCCTTCGTGCCGGGCCCCGTGAAGAGTATAGAAAAACCGGAGGCTTTCGTCAAGCGGACGGCGAAAAAACGCGGCCCGCGCCGAATTTCCGGTTGCCGGGAAGGGACACTTGTAGTAAAATGATAATAGAATTCTGCGCTTTCCCGCGCCGTGACCGGACGGCGGGCGGGAGGCGAACAGAAACAGGAGAGAGGTGTTGCTTCTTGCCCAGAAATCACGAGAAGTTTTATTCCTCAAACGGTCTGCGGCGGATCCTGATTGTCGACGATGAGATGATCAACCGGGAGATCCTCGGCATGATGCTGCAGGACGAATATGAACTGCTCTTTGCCTGCGACGGGGCGGAGGCGCTCCGCGTCATGCGGGAGAACAAGGACACCCTGTCCCTGGTGCTGATGGATATCCTGATGCCGGTGATGTCGGGCATGGAGGTCCTGCGTGCGCTCAGGGAGGACGACTCGCTCAGCCGCATCCCGGTCATCGTCGTCACCTCCGAGCAGGACGCGGAGGTGGAGAGCCTGCAGCTGGGGGCCATCGACTTTCTGCCGAAGCCCTATCCGGCGCTGGACGTGGTCAAGGCCCGGGTGCTGCGCACCATCGAGCTGTACGAGGACCGGGACATCATCCAGTACACCGAGCGGGACGCGCTGACGGGGCTGTATAACCGGGAGTACTTCTACCGCTATGCCGAGCAGTACGACCAGTTTCACCGGGATACGCCCATGGACGCCGTCATGCTGGACGTCAACCACTTCCACATGGTCAACGAGCGCTACGGCAAGCTCTACGGCGACGAGGTGCTGCGCCGCATCGGCGAGAAGATACGGGACGCCCTGCAGGATTCCGGCGGCATTGCCTGCCGGCGCGAGGCGGACACCTTCATGGCCTACTGCCCGCACCGGGAGGATTACCAGGAGATCCTGGATTCGACCGCGGCGGATCTGGCGGAGGACGGGCAGGCCAACGGCCGCGTCCGCCTGCGCATGGGCGTGTACTCCCATGTGGACAAGAGCATCGATATCGAGCGGCGCTTTGACCGGGCGAAGATGGCCTCGGACACGGTGCGCGGCAGCTTCACCAGAAACATCGGCGTCTATGACGGGACCCTCCATGAAAAGCAGCTCTACGCCGAGCAGCTCATTGAAGACTTCCCGACCGCCCTGGCGGAGAACCAGTTCATGGTTTTCTACCAGCCAAAGTTTGACGTGCGGCCCGACACGCCCATCCTCTCCGGCGCCGAGGCTCTGGTGCGCTGGAAGCACCCGACCCTGGGCTTCATCAGCCCCGGCGTCTTTATTCCGCTCTTTGAGGAAAACGGCCTGATCCAGAAGCTGGACCACTATGTCTGGCGGGAGACCGCCCGCCAGATCCGCAGCTGGAAAGACAGCTACGGCTTTGCGGTGCCGGTCTCGGTCAACGTCTCCCGCATCGACATGTTCGATCCCAACCTGATGGATACGCTGCAGAGCCTGCTGGAGGAGTTCGATATCGCAAGCGAGTATCTGCACCTGGAGGTGACGGAGTCGGCCTATACCCAGAATTCCGGCCAGATCGTGGAAGCGGTGGAGCGGCTGAGGAGCATCGGCTTCCAGATCGAAATGGACGATTTCGGCACCGGCTACTCCTCACTGAACATGATCTCCTCCCTGCCCATCGACGTGCTGAAGCTGGATATGCAGTTTATCCGCAGCGCCTTCCGGGAGGGCGGCAACACCAAGATGCTGGAGATCGTCATCGACATCGCGGACTATCTCTCCGTCCCTGTGATCGCCGAGGGCGTGGAGACCGAGGAGCAGCTGGACTCCCTCAAGCAGCTGGGCTGCGACCTGGTACAGGGCTATTTCTTCTCCAAGCCCGTGCCCGCGGTGGAATTTGAGCCCTTTATCCTCCAGAAGAAGGAGGTGGAGAAGGCGGCGGAGGACGCCGCCCGGACGCTGGATGCCCAGCGGACAGCGGAAAAGGCGGCGCTTAAGGACGTTATGGAACAGATCAATCTGCCGCAGGAGGATGAGACGGAAGAGCCGGCTGCCTCCGAACAGGAGAATGACCTGCCGGCTGAAAAGCCGGGCCTTCACCTGCGCACGGCAAATCTTTTCTTTGTGATCCTTGCTTTCCTCGCGGCGACGGCCCTGCTGATCGCGGACCTGTCCGTCACCCGGGGCTATCAGCGGATGGCTTTGGCCAGCGACCGACATATCGCGGCCCAGCTGGCGGCGGCGGACATGGAGTCGGCCTCCGACTACCTGACAGACCGTGTGCGCTGCTTCGTGGTCACCGGGGAGATCGAATACCTCGGCGACTTCTTTGAAGAAGTGGAGACCACCCGGCGCAGAGATCAGGCGGTGGCAGACCTGGAGCGGCTGCTCGCCGGCCGGGACAGCGGTGCCCTTGCCGCACTGAACACGGCGCTGGAGCTGTCAAACGAGCTGGTGCAGACGGAATACAAGGCCATGCGCCTGACGCTGGAGGCCGGCAATTACGCCATGGCGGATATCCCGGAGGAGATCGCGGCCATCCAGCTCACACCTGCGGAGCGGAGCATGTCCGCGGAGGAGCAGATCGAGACCGCACAGCACCTGGTTTTTGACAACAACTACATGCATGCCAAGGATCGCATCCGGGAAAACGTGGGCCTCTGCACACAGGCGCTGATCCGCTCCTCCAGCCAGGAACTGGAGAACGCCTCGGCCCGGATGTCGCTGCTGGTAAACATCCAGACCTGGATGACGGCGCTGTTCCTGCTGATCGTGCTGGGCATTGTGGTGATTATCAGCCTGCAGATCCGCAAGCCTCTGAGCATCATGGTGGAGAAAATGCGGGCCCAGGAGAGCATCCCGCCCACCGGCGCGGAGGAGCTGCGCTTTGTCACGCGCACCTACAACGCGATTCTGGAGGAAAACCGGGAGTCCCGGGAACGGCTGAGCCACGCCGCCTCCCACGATGCGCTGACGGGGCTGTTCAACCGCGGCGCCTACGATATGCTGATGGAAAGCGTGGATACGGCACACATGGCCCTGCTGATCATCGACGTGGACTATTTCAAGAAAGTCAACGACACCTACGGCCACGCCGTGGGCGACCGGGTGCTCAAACGCGTGGCGGAGATCCTGCAGCGCTCCTTCCGTTCGGTGGATATCATCTGCCGCATCGGCGGCGACGAGTTCGTGGTGGTCATGACCCGTGCCAACAGCTCCATGCGCCAGCTGGTGCTCAACAAGATCCAGTGGGCAAACGAGCTGCTGCAGCATCCCAAGGACGACCTGCCCCCGGTCTCGCTGAGCGTGGGCGTGGCCTTCTCGGATCGGAAGGACCCCCAGGGGGACATCTTCACCGACGCGGACACGGCCCTCTACCGGGTCAAGGAGGCCGGACGCAACGGCTGCGCGATCTACTGAAAAGCCATACAGACAAAAAAAGCACAGCCCCGAGAGGGGCTGTGCTTTTGAGACTGTCAAAAAACCTGCGGACATGAAGGACGATAGGGCCGCAGGGGAGCTCGAGAGGTAAGCTTCGTTTTTTCTCGCTCCGCGATCCAAGGGTTAAGCATCTCACAAATGTGAGAGCGGGAGCATGTCATGCCCTGGCGTGCCGCCCGTTGTGGGAAAGTCTGTTGACAGATCGGAGGTGATACCATGTGGACCACTCGGTACAGTCCGACCCGTGAAGTGGGTGCCAATCATACAGCCTGCACCAAGCTCCTGCAGGAGGATCGGGACGCGCTTCACTGGATGGCCATGGAGCGGGGGCTATCAGACTACGAGCTGACCCGCCGTATCCTGGTGGAGTACGTGCGGGGTCGTGCTCCCGATACGCGCCCTGGATCCGTCCAGGAGGGAAGCTGATTCCCCATGGTCAGGCCCGCTCTGCGTACGGCGTGCCCCTCCTTGAAAGATGATCCTGGATGATACCGCTCCCCGTCAAGGATGATACGAGCGCGCGCCGCCCCTGCAGGCGTGGGAGCAGGGGCCAGGGTGCCGGGGCTCCTGTGCCCGTGTGCGTCCGCTTGCCCGGCGTGAGCGCCGGGACAGACGGCCGCCCCCGTGCCCAGGTGCCCCGCCGCCCTGGGGCTGTGCCCTGGGCGCGCGTCCTTGACGGGGGCGGTGTGATAGCGGTATCTTTTTCAAGGAGGTACACGCCATGTACGCAAAGCTCAGCCCAGACCTACGCAAAGCAATCTACCGCCGTGACGGATTCCAGTGTGCTGTATGCGGGAGTACTCGCTACCTGCAGATCCATCATTACATCCACCGGGGACAGGGCGGGAATGACAGCCCGCACAACCTGATTACCCTTTGCTCGGACTGCCACGCCCTGGCGCACGGGATCAACCTGGTCGGCCATTTCGATTTGACCCAGGCCGACATGGAGCAGAACATCATCGAGTACCTAGCAGACATGTATCGCGAAGAGTGGTGGCCCTGGGCTTACCCGTGGGGCCCTGGGGGGAGGTGACTCCCCCTTATTGGCAGGAAGCGGTCGCGGCGGCGGCTCCCCCTCGCGGGCCGGGTGCAGGTGGTGGGCGGATCGCGGCCCGCGGCTGTCGCGCCCCCAGCCGCCGCCGCAGTCCGGGCGTGCGCTGGCTGGGTGCAGGCTGTGCCCTGGGTGCTGGTCTCCGCGCCCGCCCTCGAAGCCGCGCCCTGGTGCGGGCGCGGCACTCGCTCAGGCCGCCCGTGTTGTAAGGGGGAAGGTGGGCGGCCTTCGCTCGGTACGTGGTCGGCACCATCCCCCTACGTGGGGAACCGCTCAGAGTGGGGAAGGCGCTACACCATCCTGCGGACATGAAGGACGATAGGGCCGCAGGGGAGCTCGAGAGGTAAGCTTCGTTTTTTCTCGCTCCGCGATCCAAGGGTTAAGCATCTTACAAATGTGTGAGCGGGAGCATGTCATGCCCTGGCGTGCCGCCCGATGTGGGAAAGTCTGTTGATAGATCGGAGGTGATACCATGTGGACTACTCGGTACAGTCCCACGCGTGAGGTGGGTGCCAACCATACCGCATGCACCAAGCTCCTGCAGGAGGATCGGGACGCGCTTCACTGGATGGCCATGGAGCGGGGGCTATCAGACTACGAGCTGACCCGCCGTATCCTGGTGGAGTATGTGCGGGGTCGTGCTCCCGATACGCGCCCTGGATCCGCCCAGGAGGGAAGCTGATACTTCCAGGTGAGGCCCGCTCTGCGTACGGCGTGCCCCTCCTCATGAGATGTTCCAGGATCCTACCACCCCCGTCAAGGCCAAGACGAGCGCAGGCCCCGCCCGGCTTGCGGGGGTCGCCGTGCCAGGTGGCAGGGGGTGCCCCGGTTCCGTGCGGCCTGACGGCACGCCCGGCCCCGGGCCGCCCCCTCCCGCCTGGGGCCATGCCCGGGGGCCTGCGGTCTTGACGGGGGTGGTGTGATAGCGGTATCTTTCATGAGGAGGTACACGCCATGTACGCAAAGCTCAGCCCAGACCTACGGAAAGCAATCTACCGCCGCGACGGATTCCAGTGCGCTGTATGCGGGAGTACTCGCTACCTGCAGATCCATCATTACATCCACCGGGGACAGGGCGGGAATGACAGCCCGCACAACCTGATTACCCTTTGCTCGGACTGCCACGCCCTGGCGCACGGGATCAACCTGGTCGGCCATTTCGATTTGACCCAGGCCGACATGGAGCAGAACATCATCGAGTACCTAGCAGACATGTATCGCGAAGAGTGGTGGCCCTGGGCTTACCCGTGGGGCCCTGGGGGGAGGTGACTCCCCCTTATTGGCAGGAAGCGGTCGCGGCGGCGGCTCCCCCTCGCGGGCCGGGTGCAGGTGGTGGGCGGATCGCGGCCCGCGGCTGTCGCGCCCCCAGCCGCCGCCGCAGTCCGGGCGTGCGCTGGCTGGGTGCAGGCTGTGCCCTGGGTGCTGGTCTCCGCGCCCGCCCTCGAAGCCGCGCCCTGGTGCGGGCGCGGCACTCGCTCAGGCCGCCCGTGTTGTAAGGGGGAAGGTGGGCGGCCTTCGCTCGGTACGTGGTCGGCACCATCCCCCTACGTGGGGAACCGCTCAGAGTGGGGAAGGCGCTACACCATCCTGCGGACATGAAGGACGATAGGGCCGCAGGGGAGCTCGAGGGGAAAATTCCCCCAGCGGGGGAAATGTCAGCAAAGCTGACAAAAGGGGGGAGGACCAAGGCCCCTTGCTCTCCTTGCCGCATTG
>Ga0256407_10000295_pt1 | contig 123389 bp, 108 predicted proteins | sample RumenRJG_04DNA_FD_193489 | JGI IMG/M metagenome (GOLD analysis project Ga0256407, IMG submission 193489) | Bovine rumen microbial communities from Lethbridge, Alberta, Canada - RJG_04 | ecosystem: Host-associated > Mammals > Digestive system > Stomach > Rumen | place: Canada: Alberta... | reverse complement strand
TCTGCGCGCGATTTTTACGCCCTCGGCCTCGAGCATTTCGGCAATCCGCGAGTCGCTCAAAGGCGAGCGCGGCGATTCGTCCTCGACCATTTTCGCGATCCTGTCTTTCACCGCGCGCCCGGAAAGGTCGGTTTCGGCGCCGTCGTATCCGACGCCGAAAAAAGTCTTGAGCGGCAGAAGCCCGAACGGGGTCTCCGCGTATTTGTCAGCGACCGCGCGCCCGACGGTGGTCGGGTGAACGCCCACGATTTCCGCAACGTCCGCCATCGTCATGGGCTTCAAAGCGCCGATTCCCGATTTGAAAAATTCGGGCTGCTTGGCGATGATCGCTTCGCCGATTTTCGCGAGGGTTTTTTGGCGCATTTCGAGCGCCTCCATAAGGAGCTTGCCGTCGCGGATTTTTTCTTTGATGTAGGAGCGCTCGTCGTCGCGCAGTTTTGGGTTCGCCGACATCGCGCGGTATTCGGGGTTGATGCGAAGGCGCGGAACGGCGTCTTTCGGGGTGTCGGCGGCCCATTTGCCGCCCGGGGTTTTGTAAAAGACGAGGTCGGGCGAGATGTATTTTTCCGCCTGCGCCTCGAAGCTCGCGGCGGGCGAGGTGCTGAGCTTCGCGATTTGCGCGATCGCGTTTTCGACGTCGGATACATCGCAATTTTCGAGCTTGGCGATTTCCTCGACTTTGCGCTTCATAAGAAGCTCGTAGCGGTTTTCGAGAATAGAGTGCGCGAGGCTCCCGCCCATTGCCTTGCGCTCGAGCTGAAGCATGAGCGAGCCGCGCATGTCGAACGCGCCGATTCCCGCGGGCTCGCTTTCGCGCAGAAGCTTTAGCGCGGCGTTTGCGGCGGCCTCGCCGAAGCCCGCCTGCGCCGCGCCCTCGAGGGCGTCGGGCGGCAGAAAGCCGCGCTCGTCGAGCGCGCCGACGAGATACTCGAACGCCCCCGCGACGCTCTCGTCTTGCGCGTCGATCGCCGCGTCGTTTATGAGGCGCTCGCGCAGGGATTGCCTGTCGGGAATCGAGTTTAGAAAAAAATCGCGCTTTTCGCCGTCGGCGGGGGAGGGCGTCCGGATTTCGTCAGTGTAGTCGTCGTCGTCGAAATCGCGTTCGGCGCCGTCGGAAGATCCGACGGTTTCGGGGCGCGGGGCTTCGGGCTCGAACGGGGTTTCCTCGAGAAGCGGGTTCGAGTTCAGCTCGGCGTCGAGAACTTCGCGCAGCTCCATGCGCGCCGCCTGAAGAATGTCGAGGCTGCGCTTGAGCTGGGGCGTTAGCCTCAGTTCCTGTTCCAGCTTTTGCGATTGTCGAAATTCCGTCGCCATCTAATTTGAAATAATCGTAGCGTTCGATTTTTCTTACAAGTAGAAAATAAAAAAACGCCCGAAAAAAATCGGGCGTGTTTCGCGGGGGAGGGGCTATTTTTTCAGCCACTCGAACGCGAGCAGCCGCAGCTCAATCGGCGGGAATCCGTCGGCGGCGTTTTTCAGCTCGAGGCGGATTTTGTGCTTGTCCGTCGAAAGGGCGCAATTTCCGCGGGCGCCGCGGTTAAATTGCATCTCGTATTTGAAAGCCGCGGGACGGATTTTTTTGCCCGCCGGAATTTCAAGCTTGCGCGCGGGCAGGTCGTAATTCTCGTAGATATTGTAGCGGCGGAAGCGCGGCTCGCGCCTGAAAACCGCCGTGTGGACTTTTTTGCCGTCGAGATACACGTCTATGCGCGCGCACTCGCCGCCCTTTTCGGACTTGAGCGGCTGCATGCTTTTTTCGTGTTTTTTTAGGTCGGCGAATTCGCACCTTGCGCCCGTGCCGAAAAATTCTTTTTCGACGGCGGGGTTTTCGGGCGTTAGCGCGGGCAGGTCGAATTTATCCAGCGTCGCGTAGGCGGCGACCGCGCCGCTTGCTATGAAGTTTTCGTATCCCTCGGGAATCTTGGGGTTTTTCGCGTCGCCGACCCACATGGCGTTTGTCTCGTATTTGAGGCGCTCGGGCGCTTTGAGCTCGACGGAATATTTTTTGCCGTCGAACTTAGCCCCGCATTTTTCGAGCGTGCGCAGCGCGTGCGAGTATCCGACGGCGCATGTTTTCGCGAGCGTGTATGACGTGCCTTGGAACGGGACGGTGTCCTCGTAGGGGGCGAGCGGCTCCGCCCATTTCTTGGGGATTTTCGAGTAGCCCTGAATCGTTCCGAGGATCCCGCAGGCGGTCGAGGGGTTGCAGTCGGAGTCGAGCCCGCAGCGCGTGGCGATGTCGGCGGTTTTTTCAAAGTCGCCGCCGCCGTAGAGCAGCCCGATTATGACGTAAACCATATTGCTTGGCGCGAAAATATTTCCCTTGCTGGAGGGCTTGTATTTCGAGTGCATGTGGCTCCACGCGGCTTTCCAGTCGCCCGGATTTTTTTTGTGGTAGTCGAGGATGTCGGAGACCATCGCGAAAGTTATGCTTTCTTTCGGCAGGATTAGCGCGGAGTTTTCGACGACCTCGCGCGGGGTGTCGTAAACGAACGCGAACGAGTACATCGCCGCCACGAGCGCGCCGCAGTAGAAGCCGTCCGACGAGTTCAGCCCCCTGCCGACAGTCTCGGCGCGCTTGAGCGCCTCGGAGGGCATCGCGGGCGACATAAGCCCGGCGTAGTCCGCCTCTATCTGGAAGTCGAGGTCGTCGGAATTTTGGTTTGTCCGCCACGAGACGGGCTCGTCGGCGTCGGCGCCGTCGTAGAATTTCATTCTGGCGCGCAGATTGGCGCACCACAGTTTGTAGTCGCTTTCGGCGAGGCTCATTATAAACTCGCGCCGAGGCGCTTCAAAACCGAGCCGCTCGAACACGTCCATAAAGGTTATGTCGAGGTAAATGTCGTCGTATAGCCCGTGGAAAAAACCGTTTGCTATTCCCCTGCGTATCGCGCGGGCGTCGAACTCGAGCTTTACGGAGTCGGGGATAAGCTTGTTGTTGTATTTAAATTCGGTCGGCCCGCCGTATGTGCAGCCGATAAATTTTCCAATCCAGCCGCCTTTTATTTTGTCGAAAATCGCGGCGCGGTCGAGTTCGACAACGCCGTTTGCGGGCGCGGCGCACGCCGCCGCCGCGGCGAGCGCGAGAATTGCCGATAATATTTTCCTCATGATTTATCCTTTCTTTATTTTGACTTCATAAGCTTTAAAACGTCCTTGAGCGGCGCGTAGGACTGCGCGCCCGCCTTTGTGACTTTCAGCGATGCCGCGGCGCTCGCGAAGACGATCGCCTTTTCGACGTCGCCGCCGAAAATCTTAAGACCCGCCGCGAACGCGCCCGTGAAGCAGTCTCCCGCGCCGACGGTGTCGATCGGGCGGACGGAGAACGTCGAAAATCGCCTTTCGCCGCGCTTGTCGAAGAGCGCGCAGCCGCGCTCGCCGAGCGTGACAATCACGCTGCCGACGCCCTTTTCGAGCAGCGACTTCGCCGCGGTTTTCATCGACGCAAAGCCGCGCTGGACTTGCAGAATCTCGATTTCGTTCGGAATGAGCCAATCGACATTCGCGAGGATTTCCGCGGGCAGAAGCTTCGCGGGGGCGGGGGTGAGAATCGTCTCGCAGCCGGCTTTCTTCGCGCGCTTAAGCCCCTCCGCGACGGTGTCGAGGTCGGTCTCGAGCTGGAACGCAACGTGCGAAAATTCGGAGAATTTTATGCCCCGCATGTCTTTCGGCGAGAGTTTGAGGTTCGCGCCCGGGGCGACGGTTATGATGTTCTGCCCCTCTTTCCCGACCGTTATGAGCGCGACGCCCGTGTGCGAGCCCTTGAAAATTTTCACAAGCGACGTATCCATTCCGCGCGATTTCAGATACGCGATATACTCGCGTCCGATGCCGTCGTCGCCCATTCCCGCGCAAAAGAGGGTGTCTTTGTAGAGGTTCTTGGCTGCCATCGCCTGATTAGCGCCTTTGCCGCCCTCGTGCTGCGAGAACACGCCCCCGAGCACCGTCTCTCCGACCCTCGGGATCTTCGCCGACTTGACGACCATGTCCATATTCGCGCTTCCGATTACAAGTATTTTTTTGTCCATATATTTTTCCCTTCTTTTTTCGGTTTATCGCCGTCCGTTGTCATATGCGAGAAAAAAATTGTCAATAGCGAAATGAGCGTTTTTTTCGGGCGCGAAAAAAAAGCGCGGCGGGGAAAGCCCCTGCCGCGCCATGCGAAAATTTTTCTCCTGCCCGCCTTAGCAGACGAGGTCGTCGAAATCGGAGAACGCGCCGGTGAAGCCGCCGGGCTTCCCCTTGCAGATGACGCCGACCGCGTCGTGCGAGTGCAGGCTCTCGAGGTGTATGCAGGCTATCTCGAAATCCTTGACGCGCTTTTCGGCGTCGAACTCCTGATAGAGCAGGCGGGTGGCGTCCTCGATAAATTTCGCGTATGCGCCGTTGAGCTCGGCGAACGCCTGTTCGTCCTCGCGCCTTACCATTGTCTGGGTCTCGGTGCGCAGGGCTTCGAGGCAAAGCGCGTGCATGTCCTCGATGGGCACGTGGGCTTTCTTTTCGATCTCGGCGCTCACGCGAGCCTTGCTTCTTTGCGAGTGCGGCACGCAATAGACGTTGCGCGTGCGCCGCGCGTGCTCGCTCAATTCCGCCGAGCACGGGCACGCCGACGAATACACAAAATCGAAATGCACGATTTTCCTAAAAATGTCGAGGTCGTCGAGGAAGCCCTCGTAGGCGCAGTTGTAATACTGCCACGCGGTGTGGCCGCTGCGCAGGCTCTTTTGGAGTATCGGATATTCAAACGAAATTTTCAGCCGCGCGCGCGAGGTCGAGAGCTCCTCTTTCATCTTGGCGAGGATTTCCTCGAGGGTGTCGGGTGTGAAAATTCTGTCGGCGAAAAGATAAAATACCCTCATTATGCGCGACATATTTATGCCCTTGCTGTCGGCGGCGAGCGACACCGTCGCGGTGACCGACGCCTTTAACTCGCGCACTTCGCAAGTCTTTGTGAGGAATTTTAGCGGGAGTTTGAAATTGTGGATTCCCACCTGCATGATCGGGACGTTCGCGCCTCTTATGGTGTCTTTGGGCGCGTTTTGGACGTCGGGCAGGGTGCTTTTGTATTCGCTGTCCGGTTTAAAGTTTTCCTCGTACACGGGGATTGGCGCGTCGATCGGCGCGTCTTTGGTGCGCGGGGTTTTCTCTTCGATATCTTTCATTTCGATAAAAGCGCGAATAATCCGATTTATCGCCGAAATAGCAAGCTAATTATTCTTCCAAAAAATTCGCTAAATGAAAGCGTTTTTTGCGAAAAAGGCGCGTGCCGCCGCGGCTTTTATCGAAAATTCGAGGGGTTTTTTCGCACGCGTTTTCGGTTTTGTAATATGCGATGCAATCAAGATTTCGGAATTTTATTTTTATTTTTTTCTTGACTGCCTCAGTGTGTGAGGCACTATTGGGCGCTTTACTAAAAAACGCATACATTATTTGCAATGACAGAAGAAGCTTCCGCAACAAGATTGCTCACCGTCCAAAACAAGATGGGTATCCATGCGCGTCCTGCCGCGATGATTGTGCGCATTTCAAACAGGTATCCGCAGTGCGAAGTGTGGGTCGAGAAAGACGGCGAGAATGTCAACGGCAAAAGCATTATGAGCCTGATGATGCTCGCGGCGGGCAAGGGCTCGGAAGTAAAGTTTGTCGCAAAAGGCGGCGACGCCGACGCGATGCTCGACGAAATCGACGACCTTTTTAACCGCAAGTTCGACGAGGAATAATTTTTAGTTTTTTCCAAAAAAAACGCCTCCCAATTTTTTTAGGGAGGCGTTTTTTTTGCGCGGCTCGCCGGAGCTTGCGCGGGCTAATTGTTCTTGAGATACTCCGCGTCGGCGCGGACGACTTCGAAGGCGTTTTTCTGGTCGTCGCCCTGTTCGATGATAAAGCAGCCGTCAAACTTCTGGCGGTCAAGCTCGGCGAGGATCCCCTTCATGTCGAGAGCGCCCGTTCCGTAGTTTACGCCCGGGCTTTTGATGTCGCCAAAAGTCTTTTGGTCCTTAAGGTGCAGGGCGAAGATTTTGCCCTCGGCGACTTTCAGCGCGTAGACCGGGTCGACCCCCGAGCGCGACCACGCGCCCGTCTCGGCGCAGAAGCCGATGTTTTCGTATTTATCGACAATCCCCCTTACGACTTTCGGATCCCAGTAGGGCGTGTTCGATCCGCGCTGGTGGCAGTGTATCGCCATTTTCGCGCCGTATTCCTTGCAGAGCTTTTCCCAGACGCCGAGCATGTCCTCGCGCGATTCCGAGACGTATAAATTTACCCCGAAGAATTTGCCGAACTCCATAAGCTTTCGCAAATCCGCCTCGTCGACGGGCGGGCGGCAGTAGATCGAGCAAATTTCCATATTGTGCTTTTTGAGCAGGTCCTTGACGAACTCGCGCTGCTCGGGCGTCGCGTTGTGGTTGAACAGCGCCTTGCCGAACTTCGCCGAGATTTTCTGAATGGGCGTCGTCTCGATATATTTTATCCCGAGCTTCGAGAGCCCCTCGATGGATTCCTCGAGGGTGTAGTCGTGCGTCGTCCACATTTGAACCGCGATCTTGCGCGGGGCTTTTTGCGTTTTGCCGCAGGGGCAGCAGGCGAAGAGCGCGCATGCCGCCGCGGCGATTATTGCGTTTATTGTGTATTTCATAAATTTCATATCTCTCCGGATTATCCCGCTCCCGCGCAATCAAGTCAAATTTTTTTCTGTTTTATAGGCGCAAAAAAGCCGCCCGAATTGGGCGGCTTTTGAAATTCGGAATTTCCGAAAGGGCTATTCCTTGGTGGCTTCGTCCAAGAGGTCGCCGAGAGACGTGAGGTCTTGATCCTTGCGGATTTTCTCGAACGCGGCGACTTCCTCCGCGAGCTTTTCGGCGTCGTACTGGGCGGCCTTGATAGACAGCCCGATGCGGCGCTCGTCGCGGTCGATCTTGACGACGCGCGCGGTGACTTCGTCGCCAACCTTGAGGTGGTCCTTGATCTTTTCGACGTGCTCCTCGCTGATCTGGCTGATGTGGACGAGACCGTCGATGCCGTTTTGCAGCTCGACAAACGCGCCGTAGTTGGTGATCTTGCTGACCTTGCCCTTGACCAAATCGCCGATCTTGAAGAGCGAGTCGATTTCTTCCCAGGGGTCGACGGAGAGCTGTTTTATGCCGAGCGAGATGCGCTGGTTGTCGGGGTCGACCACGAGGACGATAGCGTCGACTTCGTCGCCCTTCTTGAGCATTTCGCTCGGGTGGTTTATCTTGCGCGTCCAGCTCATGTCGGAGACGTGAACCATGCCGTCGATGCCCTCTTCGAGCTCGACAAACGCGCCGTAGGTCGTCAGATTGCGAACCTTGCCGCGAACGTGCGCGCCAACGGGGTAGTTGTGGACCGCCATTTCCCAAGGATTGTCCTCGAGCTGGCGCAGGCCGAGGGAAATCTTCTGCTCGTCCTTCGCGATGTTGAGAACCACAGCCTCGACCTCGTCGCCGACCTTGAGAACTTCGGACGGCTTGGTGATGCGCTTTGTCCAAGAGAATTCGGTGATGTGCACCAGACCCTCGACGCCCTCTTCAAGCTCGATAAACGCGCCGTAGTTGACGAGGTTGACAACCTTGCCGCGGACGTGCGCCCCGACCGGGTATTTGCGCTCGATGTTTTCCCACGGGTTGGAAGTGGTCTGCTTCAGGCCGAGCGAAACGCGCTCGCGCTCGGTGTCGACTTCGATGATCATTACCGAGACTTCCTCGCCGACTTTCACCATTTCGCTCGGGTGCGAAATTCTGCCCCAGCTCATGTCGGTGATGTGCAGCAGGCCGTCGAGGCCGTCGAGATCGATAAACGCGCCGTAGTCGGTGATGTTCTTGACAACGCCTCTGCGAATGTCGCCGGGCTTGACTTCCGAGAGCAGCTTGCGGCGTTTTTCCGTGCGCTGTTCTTCGATGAGTTCGCGGCGCGAGACAACGATGTTCTTGCGCTCCACGTTGATTTTTACGACTTTGAAATCGTAGGTTTGCCCCACATACTGGTCCAAATTCTTGGGGGGCTGGACGTCTATCTGCGAGGCGGGCAGGAACGAATCCACGCCGATGCTTACGATGAGCCCGCCCTTTACTTTCGCCTTTACGCGGCCGGGGAGAATCGAGCCTTCCTTGCAGTTTGCGAGAATTTCTTCCCAGTTCTTTTTCTGCTGCGCCTTGTCGTAGGAGATTACGGGATTGCCCTCGCGGTCCTCGAGCTTTTCAAGCAGAACTTCAATTTCCTGCCCGACTTGCACGTCGTTGATGTCGGCGAATTCGCTGACGGGCACCACGCCCTCGCTCTTGCCGCCGATGTCCACCACAACTTCGTTCTGGCGGATTTCGATTATTTTGCCCTTTATTATAGAGCCTTGTTTGAGTTCGGCGAAACTGCTTTTCGCGAGCAGTTCTTCCATTACGTTGTTCATGTTATTCATGGTTTAGGTTATTGTTTTAGTCGCGCAGCGCGCGTCGCGCCCGCAATCTAATGTTAAAGAGACGGGAGATTACGAGAACTTAAATGTCTTGCAAGCTTTTTTTTGGTGAAAGGGTTAGGCAGCTGGGCTCGGGGCGCGTGAAAGTACGGCTGATGCTCCGCTTTGCGTGGTCTGCCGACCGCTCGCGTACCTTAGTACGCCACGCGCCCGTCAGCCCCCGCAAATACTCGCCTGAGCCGCACTTTGACGCGCCCAACAGGGGCAGCTCCTGTCGAGGCGCGTTTCCTTCGCCACGCCGCGCATGAAGATGTTAAAATGGCGCGTTTTGTTAGCTGTGGGAATTTTACAGCGCACATTGCTTCGCTCGTGCGCTTTAGTGGGGGGCAAGAAACGAGAAAGCGGAGAGGTTGCGCAAGAGTGTAAAAATTGCGAATACTGCGAGGATTGCCCAAGGAACCCATGGGCGGGCGAATGGCTTGGGATAAAACGCCATAATGGGCAGAAGCGGGAGGAATATCATCGCGAGCGCGTTTTGCGAAAACGCTTCGGCTATGTGCCCGTGCGAAAGCGCGTGCAGCGCGCGCAGTGTTCCGCAGCCGGGGCAGTATATGCCAAGCAAGCTTTGCGTCGGGCAGTCGGGAAAAATTCCGCCCTCTGTCGGCTCAAAAAAATACAGCAGGACAATCAATCCCGCGAGTGCCGCGATCAGCGCGGCTCTAAACAGCTTGTCGTTCACGCTATCTTGCGATTGAATTTTTTATAAGCGGCAAAACCGCCGCAATGAAAAAATGCGCCACAGCCCAAATCAGCGCGACGTTTATCGCGGTCGAGGGTATCAGCCCCCAGAGAGCCCACGCGCGCGCCGCCTTCGCGTGGGAGCGCGCCCGAGAAACGTCTCCGCGCGCGAACTCCGCCACGGCTTGAGAGCTTCGGCGCAGCCCAAACAGCGCAAAGTAATTTCCCAAGACAAAAAACGACAGCAAACACAGTTTGCCGCCGTCGTCGAAACCTGCGCTTCCGCGTTCGGTCATCTGACGAGCCTCGCGAAAATAAGCGCCGAGTGGAACAAAATCCCGACGATTATCGCCGCGCCCGCCCAGAACTTCGCCTTTTCTTTAGCCATCATCGCCTTTGCGGGGTTGTCGAGAGCAGTGTAGGTCTCGTGCTTGCCCGAGTAGATTATCGACACCACTCCGAGCGGCGGGCAGCAAAATACCGTCGCCAGAATCCCGAAGATTAGCGTCTTTGAAACTTTCTTTTCTTTTTCCGCCATAAAAATTTTTCTATGATGCCGCTACGCCCAAAAGCCCCGCAATGAGGGTAAGGACAGCGTAAAGCAGCGCCGCTCCAAGACCGATCCAAAATCCGAGCATGCCCCAGAACTTCGCCTTTTGCGAGTTGACGGCCGCCGCTTCAAGGTTGCCCGCAGTGATCGCCGAGTTCGTCTGAATCGCGTACACGAGCGCTATGATGCCTGTCGGCAGGCAGCAAAACAGCGTCGTGAGGATCGCGAGCACAAGGTGGTTTTGGGGGGCTTTTGTTATGCGGTATTCTGCGTTTTCCATTTTTTTATTTTTTAAGGGTTGATTTTAAATTGTCGGGACGTCCGATTTTTGCGCGGACATTCTTTTTATATTTCGGCGAATAATCAAGGCAAATCATTCGCGGGCGGCAAAAATTTTTTGCGCGCCTGGCGCCGCCGGTCGGGATTTTTCTTGACCTAAGCGGCGCGCGCTTTTTTATTCACCGCGATACGGCGGCTTGGGCGTTTCCCCGACGCGAGCCGCCAATTAACGCAAAAAAGGAATGTATATGAGAAGAATTTTGTACGCGTCGTTTGCTCTTGCCGCCTCGGCTTATTGCGCGGCCTATGCCGCCGAAAAGCCCAAAAAGCCGCGCGAGAATTTTTACGCCGATGTCTCGCGCTTTGCCAACGCCTCGCTCTCGGACGGCGCCGCCGACCTTTCCAAATTCCCGAGCGACGGAAAAATTATAAGCTTCGGGGGAATGAAATTCCGCTCTATCGACGCCGAGAAGAACGGCGGCAAGAGCGTCCTCAGGATTTCGGGCGGCGAGTCGTTCGACATTCCCGTTCCGAAAAATCCGATAAACGGCGTGTTCACGATGTATATCCTCTGCAACGCCGACCTCGGCGGGGCGAAAGGCTCGCCGACCGACAAGCTCATGGCGGGGGTTTTCGGCAAAGAGGGGCAGGCGCTCGGAGTCGCGTATCTTTCGCCCGGAACCGCTGCCGGCGACATCTCAAAAGCGACGAACGACAATTCCCTTTCCGCCCTCGTGTTTTCGAACGACAAGCGCGGCAAGTCGGGCAACGTGTATCTTTACTCGAAGCGCATTCCCAACTCGAACCAGAAGGGAATGCCCGCGTTCGTGCGCGTAAAGTCGCTCGGAAAAACCGTGTTCAACATCTACGCGGTCACGATCAGCAAAAAGCACATCGACACCACCCCCGACTACGACTTTTCCAAAGAGTCGTGGAAGCCGATAAAAATGGACGACCCGTTTGTCGAGCCCGGCACCGTTCTCGACCTCGCCGGCGCCATGGGCGAAAAGCCCGCGGGCAAATACGGCAGAACCGTCGTGCGCGGCGGGCATTTCGAGTTCGAGAACCGCCCGGGCGTGCGCGTAAAATTCAAGTCCACAAACTGGCGCCCCGCGAACCTCTTCGCGACGTCGTTCGCCGACAAGGCGCAAATCGACAAAGTTATTTCCAACGCGCGCTCGCAGGGCTACAATATGATCCGCTGGAGGCTCTCGCACGAGCGCCTCGAGCATATCGTCGCCCCGTACAAGTTCGCCGACGACGTCATGGACAAGTACGACTATTTCCTTTACGCGTGCGGGCGCGAGGGCGTCTACACGCACCTGATGATTTCAAGCCACCTTTTCGGCGACCCCTCGAACACTTGGGCGAAGCGCTTCGACCTGAAAATCCGCCTGCTTTTCGGCGACCCCGCCGTCCGCGCGCAGTGGCGCAGAATGGCTATCGACACTCTAAACCACGTCAACCCCTACACGGGGCTCGCGTGGAAGGACGACCCGTCGATCGCGACCGCGGAATACTTCAACGAGCTCGACACAATCTATCCGTTCCCGGGCGGGATCTTGCCCGACGGCGCGAAGTATATCGACGACTATCTGCGCGGCAGGTTTAAGGAAAAATACGGGAGCATCGAAAAGCTCAACGCCGCGTGGGGCTCGAAATTCGGGTCGTTCGACGAGATAAAAATCTACCGCAACCGCGAAAATTTCATTCTCGCCGACAAGGACATTTCCGACATTCTCACCGAGCGCTCGCGCGATCTGCAAAAATTCTTCGAGAAAGTCGTGAGGGAGGAGATCGGATTCAAGGCGCCGCTTCACCAGCACAACTGCGCGATGCGCATGGACGTGTTCCGCTCGAGCTTTGAGATGGGCGACTACATGGCGCAGAACACCTACGCCGCGCCGCAGTGGGGCCTGATGCAGCCGGGCGGCACCAGCGACCAGTCCGACTGGATTTCCGAGGAGCATTTCGGGCATTGGTTTTTATACGGCGTGATGAAGCGCGTCGCGGGAATGCCCATGGCGATCACCGAATTTCAGCACAGGCACTGGAACCCCTACAAGCACGAGGCGGGCGTGTTCTACTCCGCCTACGCCGCGTTCCACGACTACGACATGCTCACAGTCCACGACGTTGCGCTGAACCCGAACATGAAGGCTTCGCTCGACAACTTCAGCGTTTACAATTCGCCCGTTTACCGCGCGAACGAATTTCTCAATTTCTGCATGTTCGTGCGCGGCGACGTCTCCCCCGCGAAGCACAGGGTGGAGGTCGAATACAACGAGGACTTTATGCGCGGCTGGAAAAAGGCGGGTCATTGCATGAGCTTCGAGCAGGCGAAAATCGCCTTTTTGACGGGCTTTAGCGTGGCGTTTACCGGCCTTTCCAAGCCGATGCCCAAGGCTAAGCCCGCCGACATCGTCCTCCAGCCCGACGGCTTCTCGGGCGTTGTGATGTTCGCCAACAGGGCGCGGGACGACTATCCCGGCAATCTCAAAATTTCGGACGCCGCGAAAATGCTCCGCGAGAAATCCATTCTTCCGCCGGACAACGTTTCCGACCCCGCGAACGGCGTGTTCCAGACCGACACCGGCGAAATCGTCATGCGCTTTAAAGAGGGGCTCGTCAAGGTGGCGACGCCGCGCACCGAGGCGGTCTCGCTCAAGCCGGAAACGAAGAACGAGCGCGCGGGCGGGCTGCTTGTAAAATCGGTGGACGTTCCCGCCGCGGTCGCGATAACTTCGATGGACGGGAAGAGCATATCCAAGAGCTCGCGCCTCGTGTTCGTGGTGAACACCGACAACATCTCGACGGGCTTCAGGACGAGCGCCGACAGAAGCATTTTGAAGGACAGGGGAAGGCTTCCGGTTCTCGTTCGGACGGTGAAACTCTCGGCGGAAATCGCCCTCGACCCCGAAAGGCAGTTCGACGTTTACGCCCTCGGCATGGACGGCAAGCGCCTGCAAAAGCTTTCGTTCCCCTTCGAAAACGGCGCGATGAAAATCGACCTCGACACCGCCTCGCTCGAGAACGGGCCCTCGGTTTTCTTCGAAATCGCCGCGCGGTAAAAAATATCGAAAAAAATCTTGACAAAGTTTTTTTGGCGCAAAATATCGGGCGCAACATTTCAAAAAATCAATGAATAGCTGGTGGCGCAGATGAGGGTCGCGTAGGGTTTAAAAACTTTTTAAACTTTGGGCGGCCTTTTGTCTGGCCGCCTTTTTTTGCGACCACAAAATGAAACCAACGCTGGAACAGTTCAAAAACTACGCTTCGCAATCGAACGTAGTCCCCGTATATTCGGAATTGCTTGCCGACATGGAAACGCCCGTCTCGGTGTTCTCCAAAGTCCGCCAGGCCCAAACATGCTTCCTCTTCGAGAGCGCGGAGACCGTCGACAACTGGGGCAGATACTCGTTCATCGGGCAGTCTCCCAAGGCGGTTTTCTCGCTTTGCGGAAAAAAGTCGAAACTGACGTTCGCGGACGGCAGAACGGTCGAGTCGCGGTCCGAGGACGGGCTTTCGCTGCTCGCGCCGCTGCGCGAATATCTCGCCTCGAGGCGCTTCGCGGAAATTGAGGGCTTGCCGCGCTTCGCGGGCGGGGCGGTCGGGTACTTCGGCTACGAGTGCGTCGGGCTTTTTGAAAAAATGCCCGAGCCCAAGGGCGAGAGAAAATTCGACGACGCCTTCTTCGGAATTTACGACGACCTCATCATCTTCGACAATCTCCGCCACACCGCGAAAATCGTCGCCTGCGCGAACATCGACGAGTTCGATTCGCCCGAGGCGGCTTACCGCGACGCCTGCGCGAGGGTCGAAAAGGGCGCGGAGCTTTTCAGGTCGGCGCGCCCCGCCGAGACGCCCCCGCGCGACATCGGCAGAATTTCGTTCAAGCCGAACCTTTCGCACGACGAATTTTGCGAGATCGTCGAGAAGTGCAAAGAATATATAAAGTGCGGCGAGGCGATACAAATCGTGCCGTCGCAAAAGTTCTCGACAACCGCGCCGATCGACCCGCTCGCGGCGTACCGCGCGCTGCGGCTTATAAACCCGTCGCCGTATATGTTCTGCCTTAAAATCGGCGAAAAGCACATCGTCGGGTCGTCGCCCGAGACGTTCCTGCGCTTCTGCGACGGCAGGGCGCACATACGCCCGATCGCCGGAACGCGCAGGCGCGGCTCCGACGAAAACGAGGACATTCGCCTCGCCTCCGAGCTTCTCGCCGACGAAAAGGAGCGCGCCGAGCACCTTATGCTCGTCGATCTCGGGCGCAACGACCTTTCCCGCTTCTGCGAGGCGGGCAGCGTGCAGGTTGGCGACTTTATGACGATAGAGCGCTATTCGCACGTGATGCACCTCGTCTCCGACGTTTCGGGCGAAGTCAGCGCGGGCGTCGACGCGTTCGACGCGCTCGCGGCGGCGTTCCCCGCGGGCACGCTTTCGGGCGCGCCGAAAATCCGCGCCATGGAAATCATCAACGAGCTCGAGCCAGAGCGGCGCGGCTGCTACGGCGGCGCGGTCGGGTACGTCGGGTACGGCGGCAATATGGATATGGCGATTACCATACGCACGCTCCAGATTTGCGGCGGCACAACGTCGGTGCAGGCGGGCGCGGGCGTCGTGTTCGACTCCGACGCGGAGCGCGAATACGAGGAAACTTTGATAAAGTCCCGCGCGGTCGCGAGGGCGATAGAGGCGGCGCACAATCTCGGCGCGCTCGACGTTTCGGAGTTCGGGAGGAAATAAAAATGGTGCTTCTAATAGACAACTACGATTCTTTCACCTACAATCTCGCGCACTACCTGCGCACGCTCGGGACCGAAGTTCTGGTGCTTCGCAACGACGCCGAATCGGCGGAGGCGATGTTCGCGCGCGGCGCGTCGGCGGCGGTGCTTTCGCCCGGGCCGAGCTCGCCGAAAAACGCGGGCGTGTGCGTCGAGTTCGTTAAAAAGTTTTCGGGGAAAATCCCGATCTTCGGCGTGTGCCTCGGAATGCAGTCGATAGGCGCGGCGTTCGGCGCGGATATCGTGCGGGCAAAGCGCGTCATGCACGGCAAGACCGACGCGGTCTCGCACTTCGGAAAAGGCTGCTTCAGGGGAATGGAGTCGCCGATGTCGGCTGTGCGCTACCACTCGCTCGCGGTCGACCGCGCAACGCTTCCCGACTGCCTCGAAATCACCGCCGAGGCGTCCGACGGCGAGATTATGGCGATACGCCACAAAAGCTTTCTTGTCGAGGGCGTCCAGTTCCACCCGGAGTCCGTTATGACCTACGGCGGCAAGAGGATTTTGGCGAACTTTCTCGAGGAGGCGCGGGCGATATGAACGCCGAGCTTACAAGGCGCGCGCTCGTCAAAATCGCGAACGGCGGGGCGAATCTCACCCGCGACGAGAGCACGGGGGTTTTCGGCGAGATAATGTCCGGCGAGGTGCCGCCCGAAATTCTCGCGGCGTTTTTAACCGCGATGAAAATGAAAGGCGAGACCGTCACCGAAGTCGTGGGGGCGGCGAACGCCATGCGCAAAAAGGCGGCGTTCATAAACGCGGGCGCGCGGCTTCCAATCGACACCTGCGGCACCGGCGGCGACGGAATGGACACGTTCAACATCTCGACGACCTCCGCGTTCATCATCGCGGGCGCGGGCGTGAGCGTCGCAAAACACGGCAACCGCGCCGCGACGAGCAAATGCGGCTCGGGCGACGTCCTCGCCGAGCTCGGCTTCAACCTCGACGTCCGCCCCGAAGTCATGGAGCACTGCCTGCAAATGCATGGCATCGCGTTTTTGTTCGCCCCGAAAATGCACCCGGCGATGCGCTACGCCGCGCCCGTCAGAAAGGCGCTCGGCTTCAGGACGGTATTCAACATTCTCGGGCCCCTCGTAAACCCCGCGGGCGCGACCGGGCAGATCGTCGGCGTGTTCGACGCCTCGATGACCGAGTTCGTCGCCGAGTGCCTGCTGCGGCTCGGATTGCGCAGGGCGTTCGTATTCCACGGCGGCGACGGGCTCGACGAGATCTCCGTCTGCGCGCCGACGAAAATAAGCGAGCTTAAAAACGGCTCGATAAAAACCTACGAGTTCAACCCGCTGAAATACATTCCCGCCATGCGCAATATTTCCGAGCTTCGCGGCGGCGACGCGTCCGTCAACGCGCGGATTCTGCGCGGCGTGCTCGAGGGGAAAATCGCGGGCGGGGCGCTCGAAGTATGCCTGTTAAACTCCGCCGCGGGAATCGTCGCGGGCGGCGGCGCGGAGGACTTTGGCGACGCCGTCGAAATGGCGCGAAAGTCCGTCGAAAGCGGCGCGGCTTTGGCGAAACTCGAAACCCTTTTGGAATTTTCAAAACAATGAGCGGCGACATTCTCGAAAAAATAAGAGCCAAAAGCGCGCTTCGGCTCGGGGAGCGGAAGAAAAAAATTCCGTTTGAAAAAATGCTTGAGGCTGCGCGCGCCGCGCCGCGCCGGGCTTCGTTTAAAAACGCGCTCCGCGCGGAAGGCGGCAATCCCGCCGTCATCGCGGAGCTTAAAAAAGCCTCGCCCTCGCTCGGGCTTATCCGCGCCGATTTCGAGCCCGCCAAGCTCGCGGCGGCGCTCGAGGGCGCGGGGGCTTCCGCGCTTTCGGTGCTGACCGAAGAGGACTTTTTTCTGGGCTCGCCCGAATTTCTGCGCGATGTCTGCCAAACGGTTTCAATACCGGTTTTGCGCAAGGATTTCATCTTCGACAAATACCAGATAGCCGAGGCGCGCGCGCTCGGGGCGTCGGCGGTTTTGCTCATCGCGAAAATGCTCTCCGCGCCCGAATTTGCCGAGCTTCTAAACTTCGCAAAATCGCTTGGCCTCGACGCGCTTTGCGAGGCGCACGACTTTTCCGAGGCTTCTATGCTTTGCGAAAACGGCGCCGAGATAATCGGCGCGAACTGCCGCAATCTGCGGACGTTCGAGATGGATTTTTCGGTGTCGGAAAGCCTCGTAAAGCGGCTGCCCGAGGGCGTCGTAAAGGTCGCCGAAAGCGGCGTGCATTCACGCGCGGAAATGGTCCGCGCGCGCCAAGCGGGCGCCGACGCCGCGCTGGTCGGCACCGCGCTGATGTCGAAACCCTCGCCCTCGGACGAGCTAAAAAAACTTTTGGGGACGTTGTGAAAATCAAGATCTGCGGCATTTCAAATTTGGACGACGCCCTCGCGGTCTCGCGGGCGGGGGCGGATTATGTCGGCATGATCTTCGCGCCGAAATCCCCGCGCGCGGTCTCGCCGCAAGACGCGTTGGCAATCGCCAGGGCGCGCGGCTCGGGCGAAATTTCCGCCTCTCTTGTGGGCGTTTTTCAGAACGCGCCCGCGGGGGAAATTTTGCGCTGCGCGAAAGAATTTTCCCTTTCCGCCGTCCAGCTTCACGGCGGCGAGAGCGAAGATTTTGTCCGCGAAATTTCGGGGCGCGGCTTCGAGATATGGAAAGCGTTTTGGCTCGAGTCTTTGGCTGATGTCGAGGCGGCTCTCGCGAGCCGCGCCGACAGAATCCTCGCCGATGCGCGCTCGGGCGGCAAGCTCGGCGGGACGGGAAAGACCGCGAACTGGGCTCTCGCGCGGCGGGTGTCGGAAAGGCGGAGCGTCGTTCTCGCGGGGGGGATTTCGCCGGGCAACGCGCGGCGCGCGGCTTCGCGGGTGGAGCCGTTCGCGCTCGACCTGAACAGCTCGGTCGAGATTTCGCCGAGGAAAAAGGACGCGGAAAAAATTTCAAAATTTTTGGAGAAAATAAAAAATGGAAACATCTGAAAAAAATAAAAAGGGAAAGTTCGGAATTTACGGCGGGCAGTATGTCGCCGAGACTCTAATGGGCGCGCTCAACGAGCTCGAGGCCGAGTTTAACCGCGCGATGGCGGACGCGTCGTTTGCCGAGGAATACGCGCGCCTTTTGCGCGAGTACGTCGGGCGCCCGTCGCCGCTTTACTTCGCCGAGCGGCTCACAAAGCACTGCGGCGGGGCGCGGATTTTTCTAAAGCGCGAAGACCTCAACCATACCGGCGCGCACAAAGTAAACAACACGATAGGGCAGGCGCTCCTCGCCCGCAGAATGGGCAAAAAGCGCCTTATCGCCGAGACCGGCGCGGGAATGCACGGCGTTGCGACCGCGACGGTTGCCGCTCTCTTTGGCATGGAGTGCGACGTTTTCATGGGCGCCGAGGACGCCCGCAGGCAGGCGCAGAACGTCGCCCGAATGAAGATGCTTGGCGCGAGGCTTGTCGCGGTCGAGAGCGAGCGAGGCGTCGCGACGCTCAAGGAGGCGATGAACGAGGCTCTGCGCAACTGGGTCGCGACCGTCGAGAACACGTTTTACGTCATCGGCACCGCGGCGGGCCCGCACCCGTACCCGACAATGGTCAAGGAATTTCAGGCGGTGATCGGGCGCGAGGCGAAGGCGCAAATTCTGGAAAAAATCGGCTCTCTTCCGACGCAGGTCGTCGCGTGCGTCGGCGGCGGAAGCAACGCGATAGGAATGTTCGCGCCGTTTATCGAGGAGAAGTCCGTCGCGCTCTGCGGCGCGGAGGCTGCCGGCGAGGGAATCGAGACCGGCAGGCACGCCGCGAGCCTCGCGGCGGGAACGGTCGGAGTTCTGCACGGCAACAAGACTTATCTTTTGCAGGACGAATTCGGGCAGATTCAAAATACGCACTCGGTGTCGGCGGGGCTTGACTACCCGGGCGTCGGGCCCGAGCACTCGTACTTGAAAGACACGGGCAGGGCGACCTACACGCCCATCGGCGACGCCGAGGCGGTGGAAGCTTTTCAGGCGCTTTGCAGGCTCGAGGGCATAATACCGGCGCTCGAGTCGTCGCACGCGGTGGCGCTTGCGATGCGCAACGCGCGGGAGCTTCCCAAAGACGCGTCGATCCTCGTCTCGCTCTCCGGGCGCGGCGACAAGGACATGGATTCCGTAGTAGAATATCTCAACCGCAAATAGGAAATAAGAAATGACATCAACACTTTTCAAGAAACTTCAGGTCGAAAACCGCGCCTCTCTCGTCGCGTTCGTAAGCTGCGGCGACCCGTCCATGGAATTTACCGAAAAGCTCGTAGGGCGCATTTGCGCCTCGGGCGCGGATATCGTCGAGCTCGGAGCTCCGTTTTCCGACCCCATGGCGGACGGCAAAACTATTCAGGCGGCGAGCCGCCGCGCCCTCGACGGCGGCGCGACTCTCGAAAAAACCATCGCCATGGCGAAGCGCCTGCGCGGCAAAGGGGTGAAAAATCCGTTCGTGCTCTTCTCGTATTTCAACCCGATTTTCAAGCTCGGCACGAGGCGCACCGCGGAGCTTTGCGCCGACGCGGGCATCGACGCGCTTCTCGTCGTGGACGCGCCGCTCGAGGAGTCGGAGGAGATCGTCTCCGAGACTTCCCCGCTTGGGCTTGAATTTATTCCGCTCGCCGCGCCGACCTCGTCGCTCGGGCGCATAACGAAGATTTCCGAGAGCGGATCGGGATTTTTATATTATGTAACGGTCGCGGGCGTGACGGGCGCGCGCGGGGCATTGCCCGACGGCATCGCCGAGCGATTGGCGGCAGTGCGCGCGGCGTCGAAACTGCCCGTCGCGGCTGGCTTTGGAATTTCGACTCCCGAAATGGCGCACGCCGCCGCGCTTTGCGCCGACGCGGTTGTAGTGGGCAGCAAGCTTGTGGACATCGCCCACACCGAGCTTGAAAACAACGGCGAATCCGCAGCCCTCGCCGCGGCGGAAGCTTTCATCGCCTCTCTCGCCGCCCAAATGTTCCGTTAAATCCAAGCTTTCGCCATTCTAATCTCTCCCTGCTATGCGCGCCTATTTCATGCGGCGGAGCAGGGCGGGGAGGAACCGGCGTTTTCTATTCTCGCGCGCCCGCCGAATCGCGCGCGCGCAGGGTGTCGAGATAATTCATATATTGCGCCCAGTCGTATGGGGTGATGTCGTGGCTTCCTATTCGCAGGTGGTAGCCGACATCGCCAAAGAACGGCGTTTCAATTTTCATGTCGCTTTTTTGCGGCAGTTTCTTCGCGCCGTAAAGCGCGTAGATTTTCGACGATTCGAGCAGCGACAGAAATTCGCCGACGGGGTCGCACCAATAGTCGTTTGTGGAGCTGGCGACATACAGCGGGCGCGGGGCTATGCACGCGAGCAAATGCTGCTGGTCTATGGGCATGTCCTCGATGCGGTCGGCGTATTTTGAAAGCTCCGCGCCGTACCAAAACGGCGACGCCGCCGTCGCGATTTTCAGCGTTCCGCCAAAATCGCGGCGGTTCATGCTCGTCCCGAGAATGCAGGAAGACGTTGAAAACACCCCCGCGAAGCGAGCGTCGAGCGCGCCCGCGTAAAGCGCGGCCTTGCCCAGGCGCGAGAGCCCCACAACATACGCGCGCGAGGCGTCGAGCTCCGGTATCGTCTCGACGCAGTCCAACGCCCTTATCTTGCCGTATGCCCACGCGGCTATCGCGTGCGGGGCGCCTTTCAATTTTGACTTGTCGAAAATTTTGTAAACGCTTTCGTCGAATCCGCTCTGCTTTTCCGCGTGCTTGTCCGGATAGAGCTCGTGGTAGCAGAACGTGGCGAAGCCGTAGCCTCGCGCGACGATTTCGCGCACGGGATAGCTCGGGTATTCTATTCCGCGCTGGCGCTCGTGCGCGCGGTGGTCGTCGATTTTGGCATAAGAGCTGTTGCGCAGATAGCATGTCGGCATAATTATCCGCTTTTCGTCGCAGACGGTGTGGTTGCCGCAGTAGTTCGCGTTGATAAAAACGGGCGCTTTCTTCGCGTTCTTGGGCGCGTAAACAAGCAGCGTAAACGCGTGCTCGCCGAGGGCGTCTCGCGAGATTATTTTGTATTGCATTCTCACCGCCTTGCCCTCGAGGGCGTTGCCGTCGCGCTCGAGCAGCTTGAATTCGAGGCTTTCGGGGCGCGGCGGCAGCGGCGTGTAGAGCGTGTTGCATACGAAGTCCATCACTTGCGGGCGGACTTCGTTTTGCCATTCGAGGGCGGTTTTTATTTTGCCCTTTCCGTCGAGGCGGTCGAGCGTGTCGAGCTTCTTGTAGCGGTCCGCCTTGGCGGAGTCGTAGTTTTCGCCGAAGCGCCCGACCATGTTTCGCGGAGCGGGCCGGTAGAAGTCGCCCTTTTTATACGCGTCTTGCTTTTGCGCGAATAGCGAGGCGCAAAGCAGCGTGAACGCCGCGAAGATTTTCGCTTTTTTCACCTCAGAACCATTTTGTCAATTTTTGCCAGAACGACGGCTTTTTGAGCGCGTATGACATCGGCGCGATCTCGATTTCGCCATAGACAAACGGGGAGCTTGAATAGTTGAAAACCATTTCGCTGCCGTCCGAATATGTGCAGCGGAAAACGTCTTTTGCGATCTCGCGGTGGTCGTCCAAATATTCGAGCTGCAGGTAGGAGTATTTTTTCACGTCCTCGTAGCCCTTCGCGATGGCGTCGACGGCGGCGTCAAACTCCTGCTGCGTGCCGCAGCGTATGTCGATGTCGCCCATCCAATTTTTCTTTTTGCCCGCCTCGAAGAACGCCGAGTACAGGTAGAATGTCGGGCGCGCGCCGAATTCGAGGGCTTTCATTATTGTCTTTTGGTCCTTCGCCCTGTAGTTTACGGTTTCCGAACTCGGGTTGCTCAAAATTATGCCGTGGTAAACGATCTGCCAAATCGGCACGATCTTGTCGGCGATTGACGGCTGTTTACCGAGCATTTTGAAAGATATGTACAAGGCGTAGTCGGTGTTGGCGTCGACATGCTCAAAGCCCCCCTCCGATTGCGCGCCGCCAAAGATCTGCTTGGCGAGCTTCATAATCTCGTTGCTGTAATAGGCGCTTTGCTTTTTGTTGCAGTAATGGTTGGGGTCGTAGCAGGGCTGGGGCGGCACAATGCTGACCACGTCCATATAATGCAGGCCCTCGAATCCGAGCTCGCGGATTTTTGGCATGTCGTTTTTCGCGAAACGCTCGAGCGACATTTTTCTGCACATAAAAAAGCTGCGCCCGCCGCTCCACGGCTGCTTGAATGGACGCTCCCAAATTTTGCCGTCCTTGGTTTTCGCGACATAGCTTTCGTCCCACAGCTCCGAAACGGGATAGCAGCTCGTGGGGTTCGTGTGCGCTACAATCTGGAAGCCTTGCGCCTTTGCCTTTTTGATTAAAGCGCGCAGCTTCGCCTCGCCGCCAAGCTGCGGCTCGACCGGGAATATCTGCGGATAGCGGCCGTCGTGCCCCTTGCGGTTCCAGCCGACAAGGCACACCTGCGCTTTGTCGACGCCGCGCGCTTTCAGGGCGTCGAGCAGCTCGCCCACGCGGTCGAAAGTGGCCTTCACGTACATCTGGGGCTCGTTGTCGAGAGTTTGGTCCCACACCGGGCTCGGGGCTGGCTTCCACGCCTGCCTTATCCTAAATTCGAGCGAGTTTGCCGCGTAGTCGAGATATTTATTTTCGCCCACGCGGTCGCGCAGAGGCTTTAGCGTCTGCAGCTTTATTTTGCGGTATAGCCTGCCCATGCCGCTGTAATTGGCGTCCTTGCCCTCAAGCGGGTAGTAGTTTATCACGATGTCCTCGTAGGGCTCGTCGTCCAGCGCGAATATGTGCGAGAGCGAATACGCGTTTTTGCGCACCGAAACGCTCGGCTTAAACTCGAATTTCATTCCCTCCACAAGCGCCAAAAACGCGCCGTTTGGGCTTTTCATGCCGCAAATCGGCATTATGAGAAAGTTCAGCGTGTATGAGGTGTCGGCGCGCTTCTTAAATTCGGTCAATATTCCGTTGGGCAGAACGATGTAGCCGTCTTGCCCCGCTTGCGCGACGGCGAAGTCGGGCGTTATTTTTATTTTTTTGAATTTTCGCGCTTCGCTTGCCGGTATTTTAAGCTGCAAAAAGTCGCCGCGGTTTTCGAGCTTTTGGCTTGTTTTTACAGTGCCGTTTTCGCCCTCGCATTCAAGCAGCGCGCTCGGCCGATCCATTATTGTAGCCGCCCCGAGAAGCTGCGCGCAAAGCGCCGCGGCAATAGATGTCATAATTTTTTTCATAATATTTTTTGGAATTTAAGTTGTAAAAAAACCGCGAGCGTTGCGCGTCCGAATATCACCGAAACACTATAGAAAAATCCCCGCCCAACTCAACCCTTTTTTGTTTTTAAGGGCGTTTTTAAAAAAAGGCTGGAATATATAGTGTCGAAATCGCAACACCATATTCGCCTATCAAAATGTCCCAAAGCGTTAAAACACCGACGGATTTGTTAATGGCAATCAAATTGCAAGGTTTAGGATGAATCCGCTTAAATCGTTCCCAAAGCGTTTTCTTTTTGTTCCTCGCGAGCAGAATTATATATTTTTCGTCGCGCATACTTTTGCGATAGATTGCAATGCGCATCAAAACTTGAAATTTGATTGACTTTAAATTCAGTATCTGCTCTGATACCTCACTTTCCCGCCCCTGTAGTTCAACGGATAGAACGGGCGTTCCTAAAGCGTAAAAAGGAGAGACTATGTTTTGCCCTACATGCGGAACCGAAGTCAACGACAACGCCGTAGTTTGCGTAAATTGCGGCTGCAAGCTTAAAAACGACGAACCCAAGAAATCCGACGAAATTGTATATATTTTGCTCGGCGTATTCCTCGGCGCGTTTGGCGCGCACAATTTTTACATCGGCAAAAACTCAAGGGCGGTTGTGCAGCTATTGCTAACGCTTTTGTCGTTCGGCATATTGTTGTTCTTTGTGCAGATTTGGGCGATTGTAGAAGTATGCATGAACGCCAAGAAAATCAACGGCTGAACTTTTTTAAACTGTCCTGCGCCGCCCGCGTCTGTCGCGCCATGGCAACCCTGCTGTTTACTTCGTTTTTGCAAAAACTGCTAAATGCAAGTTTCCACAGATTCTGGGCATTTGCGCGGAAGCCTCTTATCGCGTGTTGTTCCCTTTAAAACAAGCCGACATAAAAAACAAACCCCGAAAAAATTTTTCCACCAACAACTCAACCCCAAAAAAAACAACCCGACAAAAAAAATGAAAAAAATCCTCCCTATTATATTTTCGCTCTGCCTTTTGACCTTCGCATGCTCCAAATCCAAAAGCCGCCCCGCCGCAAACGTCCAAAACGCCGACTGCCCCGAGGCTAAAATCGAGGGCTACTGGACTCTCCCCGACCCCTCCTCGGGCAAGCCCGACAGCATTGTTTACGCCTACCAAAACGGCGGCCTGCGCTTCTGCCGAATGGTCGCAATCTATAACGACGCGGGCAAAATTACCGATACGCTCGCGAACTGCCAACAGCGCGCAAAAAAGATAAAAGGCAATCCCAAATTGTGCGAGTTCGACCTCGTCTGGAATTTGAAGTTCGACGCTGACGACAAAAAATATTCCGGCAAAATTACCGACCCCGACAGCGGCTCCACCTACGACTGCGACGTTTGGATCGACCCAAAAAACGACACCCTTACAATTCGCGGCAAAGTCCTCATCTTCGGCCAAAGCCTCGAGTGCAAACGCGCCGCAACTCTCCCCGACGGCGCGGAAGTAAAAACAAAAAACCTCGCCCCGCTCATCCCCTCAGAATAGCAATATCTTTATAAAAATTTTCTGCGCCCGCTCGGCCGCGTCCTTTTTGCAATAACCGCTAAACACAAAATTTCTGCGGTTTCAGGCATTTGCGCGCCCGACGTTTATTGCCAATGCGCTGCAACTTATTAACGCAGACAAAACAAGCCTGCAAGCGACAGGCTTTTAACCCGCTCGGAGGTCGCGCAATATCTCAACATAGGCACAACTTTCATTGAGCGGCTCCGCAGGCAGGAAAAACTTCCAAGCTATCGGCTTTCGGGCAAATGCGTCAGCTGCAAAAAAAGCGGCTGCGTCGCCCTGCTTGATCACTGCTATATAGTCCGCCTCGCCAAAAGCGCAAATAGGCAAAAAGACTGTAATGCGCATTAAAGCTTGATTTTTGTTTGACTTTCAAACCGACATCTGGTCTCATGTTTTCTTTATCCCGCCCCTGTAGTTCAACGGATAGAACGGGCGTTTCCTAAGCGTTTTATTATCAATGTTTTGCGCATTTTGAGTTGGAGTTGAAAGTGGCTGATATTTAGCAATTTATTTATAAGTAAAAATCTTTCTTTTTGTGTATTTTTACGCATTGGAATTATTTTTGAATAGCCGCATGGCGCATCATTTGATTGTATCGTTGCGCCTAAAAGTGCAACAAAACAGCAACGCAAATCAAGGGCGTTTTTGGCGTGAAATTTATTCCCAATTCGGTTCATAATTTTAAAGCCTGTTCTTCTCCCAATATTCCACCGCTCCCTTTATTGAGCTGTATAGGCGGCCTTTTTGGGGATTGGTATCGAATAGAATTTGTTTGGCTATTTGGTACTTTCCGAAGTATTGCATAAGTGCAGAGAGATTTTTGTTCTCTGCGAATATTTCCAGAAGCTTTTTAACCCAATCGGTTTTTCTTTTAGAGAGGCCGTAAAATACCCAGTAGAACTTTTCGTTCTCGTTTAGAATTTTCAGAACCCTGAATTTGTCTTTCGATATGTTCTGGAAGTTGTTCCCCTTGTCGCTTGCAAGGTAGCCGTCCAAGCGCACTTTTCGCAGGCGGAAACATCTCCGCTTTTCTTTGGCGACAACCCAGACGCCTATGGCTTTCTGGGGAAGCTTCAATTCGCCGGCGTATTTGCGGCTTATGAATATCTTTTGGCTCTCATAAACTCTAACATCTGACTTGCGTGGCATCATATTATGATAATACCACACTTTCAATTATTTGCAATGGTTTTTTATATTATTTTTAGAAACTCTGCGGGAAGAAAATCTTGAAGCTTTTTGAAAAATATGAGATGGGTGAATGCATTGCATAAACAAACCATATAGCAAAACAATGGATTCCGATTTGTCAGATTTTATTCGGTGCTTTCAGCTCTTAGACGGAACTCGTCCCTATGCGCACAAGCCGTCTTTAGAAGTTTTAAATGCATTTGGTTGGAAAGACGAAGAAACCTTTATCCAGAAAAAGTTCGCCCCGCTTTTCAAAATATACAAAGCCTTTTCCGCAAAATTAGCGGAGCGCGAAACAGCCTTGTCCTTGCAACAATTGCGCGACGATTTAGACGTTTTTATTCAGGAAGAAGACGGCGATTTTGTAGTAAAAGATGAGTTTGTGCCGCATCTAAAAGAGCTTTTGGACAAAGTCGCCGACAAGGACATTTCTTCGATAAAAACTATCTGCGGCGGCTTTGATGAAATTCGCTATGACAATATCCGCCTATTCGTTTATGCCTTCGCATACAACTTGGATATTCCGTTTGATTTGATTTACTACGGTAACTTTTTCTGCCTGTTCAATACGTGGAACGACTTTTACTCGAAGCCCGAAAAGGTGAAAGTAAGCGATGTGGTGGATTTGCTGAAGAAAAAGCAAAAAATTTTGTATTCGGCAAGGCACATTCGGGACGTCTGCAAGGAGCTTGGGCTTGAGACAACAAAAGACGCAGGCAGACCTAAGAAACTGTAGCCAAGACTGTTATAAGAGTTTCTCAAACTTAGAAAATAGGGAGATTTTCCTCCAAAAATAATTGGGAAATCTCCCTATTTATTTTTCATAAAACGTTCTCTTTTTACCCAGTTTAATGTGCGCGATATTGGGTGCGTTCAAAGACGAACCATCAGAAGTATGAAAAACAAAACACAAATACCCAATACAACGCTAACCAAGCCGGTCGCTTGCGACAGGCTTTTTACACGCGAGCAGGTCGCGGAGTATTTGTCGATAGGCAAGACTCTCGTCGAAAAGCTACGCCGCCAAGGACGCCTGCCGAGCATTCGCCTTTCGGGGAAATGCATTCGGTACAGGAAGTCGGACTGCGACAGGCTTCTCGAAAACTCCACGGTATACCGCCACGTCGGAAAGGAGTCGGCATAATGGAAAACATTTGCGACGCCATTTCAATATTCGATGCGGCAAACAGGTTTGGGGTCGCCCTCAAGGGCAAGGGGAAACTTTACAGTTCCCCTTTCCGCAGGGACGAACACCCGAGCTTTTCAATCTTCGGGGACGGAAAGTTCTTCAAAGACTTGGCAACAGGCGAAACCGGCAATGTCATTAGCTTTACGGCAAAGCTGAAAGGGATTTCGAATAAGGAAGCCTACAAGCTTTTGCTCTCAGAGTTCGATAACGGCTCTTTTAATGCTGTTTCTTCGGGCAGACATAGTCTGGATAGTCTTAATGAGAAAAAGCCCCGCAAAGGGGATATTAACGCGCCCAAAAAACTGCTATGGGACGACGCCCTCGCGGAAATCGTCGCCAAGCGGTACTCTGTGTCCGTCGGGAGCCTAAAGCATGCGTTTGACGTCGGCTGTTTCGGATTCGGGAATTCAAATAAAACGGGCAATGTCTGGATTGTGGGCGACAATCGGAAATTGAGCTATCAAATCCGAAGAATGGACGGCAACAACTGGAAGTTCTCGGGCAAGGAAGCAAAAGCGTGGACTCTTAAAAACAGCGATTGCAGCTACCCGATCGGCTTGGAAAACGCAAAGGACAAGCAAGCGATATGCATTTGCGAGGGGTCCACCGATTTCCTGTCGTGCTTCCATATCCTGAAAACGCTCAATATGCTCGGCACCCACGCGCCCGTCGCGATGCTTGGCGCGAACCACAAAATAGGCATTCCCTATTTGCACGAGTTCGCGGGGAAAGTCGCAATGATTTTTGCGGACGCAGACGAGGTAGGGCATAAGGCCGGCATGACTTGGGCAAACCAACTAAAGGACATCGCGGCTGTGGCAATGATATGCATGTTGCCAGACTATGCCCTAAAAAGCGGGAAAAAGATAAAGGACTTAAACGACTATCTCCGCTACGCCCACGAGCAGGGCAAAGAGCTTAACCCGTTTCGCATGTAAGGAGGCAAAGATGGAAAGATTTATTACAAAAACGACCTTGCCGCCCGACGAAGTCCTTTCGGAAATCTACACAAAATATTATGAGCAGGAATGCCCCATTGGGGCGTTCCCCCATATTATCCAAAGAGTGGCTCAAACCGTCCACGAAGCGCAGAATCTGCCTATGGAATTTTTATGCTTCATCGCCTGCGGGATTCTAAGCGGGACTGTCGGGAAAAGCTTCCGAGCCTACAATGCAGTAAACGCCTACACCCAAGACGCGAATTTGTATATGCTCGGGCTTGGGGCAAGCTCTTCGGGCAAAAGCGCGAGCGCAAAAATTCTGGGGAAGCGGCTTTTGAGCTTGGAAATGGAAGCAAGGCTCGAATACCGCGAAAAGCTCCTGAAAAAGAAAAGCGCAATGACAAAGTCCATTGAGGCGTTTGAAAAATTGGGGGAAAGTTCTTCGGAAGAAAAGAAAGCTGAAGAACCCCAAGAGGACGAAAAGCTTGAAGACCCAAGCTTCATCGTCATGAACGCCACGTCTGAAGCCATCGCGCAGAAGATGGCGGAAAACGGCGGGACTGTGTTTTCGCTTTGCGCCGAAGCGAGAAGCCTGCTTGCCATAGTCGGCGGCCTATACCGAAAAGAGGGAGACGACACCGAAATTTACAACAGCGGTTGGAGCGGCGAAAGCATACGGCAGGACAGAATCTCAAGGGGCGTCGCGGAAATCCGCAAGCCCTGCCTGAGCATACTTTGGCTTGTCCAGTATGACGCCTTCCGCAACATCATGGTGAAAAACGAGAACTTCGTGGCAAGCGGCTTTGCGGGAAGATTTCTGTTTTTTAGGGGTCCGAAAGACATTCCCATCGACAAGGGGCTGAAAATCCCGCTCGATAAAAACGTAATGGAAGACTGGGACAAAATGATAACCGCGCTTTATGAATTTCGCAGGAACAAGGGCTTTCAGCGGATTCAAGCCACGCCAGAGGCCGCGGAAATCTTCAGGAAGTTCCACAACGAGCAGGTCGAGCTTATGAACAACGAGCTGAAAAGCGTTCAGGAACTGCTCGGAAAGGCGAGAGAAAACGCCGCAAGGCTTGCGATAATCTTTGCCATAGCCGACGAGACGGAAATCATCGACGGGCGGATAGCCGAAAACGCCTGCAAGGTCATAAAGTATTCGCTCTACAACGCTGTGGAATTTTACACGAGCGGGCTTCTTGTAAGGCTTGAGCAAAGGCGCGAGAAAATGGAAAGCATATTGCGGAAAAAGGACGGGCGTGTTCGGATAAGCTATTTTCAGCAGTTCGCGAAAATCTTCCCCGACGAAATCCACAACATTGTTGCGACATTCCCCAATCTCTACGCACTGCGCAAGGAAAGCAACGGCACTTACGTTTTGCTGAAAGAAGTCTATCCAGACCCTGAGGCGGAGAAAGCCCCCGATGCGGAAGCCGAGGACGACGATATGCCGTTTTAGAAGCTTTAGACTTTAGACCGCATAGCAAAGAGAGCCAGATTAAAAGTCTGCGCTCTTTTTTATTTTTGCGCTTGGTTGCGCAGTGCTTTTAGGGAAAGAGTTTTTAGCAGCTTTTTACTTGCGAGTCTAAAGTCTAAAACGTCTAAAGTATGTACTACGGGGGGGGTAAAAGGAATCTATTAAACGCCGACACACGGCAGGGACGTTCGGCAGACCCCTTTCTCCTTGCGAATGGCTTTTTTGAAATGTTCCACTTTTTTTCGTTTAGGCAGCCCACAATCTCAGTAAAATAGCGCATTCGCAGGTGTTTTTTACAGCGGAAAATCTATGGGAAATGTCCAGTTTTTATACAACTCAATCCCCTATTAACCTAACAACAAGCAACTTGTATGATAAAAATATTCCACCCTGCAATCCGCGAACAAAACTATCGCGACATCTTAGGCAAAATTAAGAACGCAAGAGTAAAGAAATTTCACTCAAATTTGCCTCATTCTGCGACAATCAAGGTTCTTTTCTCGTCTTAAAGTTTGTATAAATTCGAGATATATGGCCATTTTTTATCGCCTTAAACATACAATTTACGGGACGATTAAAATTTATTGCATCAGAGCTATAAAGCTGAAAACAGAAATAAAAAACTTCAAAAAATAGTCGTTTGTCGGGTTTGGATTTTGACAATAAGTTTGTAAGAATGTATCTATGAAACAAGCTGCGCTGCCAATGTGATTTTTATATTTGATACTCAAAAAAATCTTGAAGCTTATCAACAATATGCTATAGTCTTTATGATATGAAAAAAAATGAATATATGATTAAAAGAAATAACGCCTTGGTTTATGCAGAATGCTTTGAATGAGATAAAAGAAAGCTATAAAATACAACGGAATTTTTATTATGATTTTAATGCCGAATCCTATTCCTCATTGTATCCCAACATGCACCCTTATCCCGCCACGATGCTTCCGCAAATCGGGGTTGGAATACTTCAGGAATTAAATATCAAAAAAGGAAAACTATTAGATCCATATGTAGGTTCTGGTTCTTCAGTTATAGCGGCATTGTCTGTAGGTATAAATAACGTAGATGGATTCGACTTAAATCCATTGGCCATACTAATATCAAAAGTAAGAAGTACAAATATATCTGTAGAAGAATTAGATCCCTTAAGCAATAAGTATGAAAACTATTTACATGCCCAACCTAAAAAAAATTTACGTATCCCAAATATAACAAATATAGACTATTGGTTTTCCATTAAGGTTATTAAAGACCTCGCGAATATAAAACAATATATTGATTCCGAAAATAATATAAACATAAAAGACTTTCTACTTCTTGTGTTTTCAGAAACGGTAAGAGAAGTTTCCTACACAAGGAATTCCGAATTTAAACTTTACAGAATTCCTAAAGAAAAAATATCTACATTTAATCCTGATACCAATCAAATATTTCTTTCCAAACTAAAGAGAAATATAGAAATATATAAGAAGCATTATATTCAAATTTTGCAAAATAAATATTCGGTTTCGCTAAAGAATGAAGCTTTTCGAAATTCAAAGAAAAAGTATAATACAATTCTAACAAGCCCTCCTTATGGTGATAGTAGAACAACGGTCGCGTATGGACAATTTTCCACATTGTCAAATGAATGGTTAGGGATTGAATCTGCGCGAAAAATAGATTCTATATTAATGGGCGGACATAAAATAAAAGAAATTTCAAGCATAGATCATTGTCTAAAAGATAGTATTGAAAAAATCTGGAATTTAGACAAAAAAAGAGCGTTAGACGTAGCATCCTTTTATAACGACTTGGGTACATCAATAAAAGAAGTTTCCAATGCCACGCAAAAAAATGGGTACGCAATATATATAGTCGGGAACAGATCTGTAAAAAACACCATATTAAACACAGATCAGTTCGTTGCTGAACAATTCTGCAAAAACTCTTTTAGGCACATAATTACTTACGAACGTAATATAAGCAATAAATCAATGCCGTTAAAAAATTCTCCTACGAACAAGAGCGGGAATCTATCAAAAACAATGACGCAAGAATATATCGTCGTTTTGCAAAAAAAATAACTAAACAATTTTTTCCGTATCGAACACTAGATGATAATCTGACTCCTTTATTCTAAAGGCCGTTCCATGGTCATGGGGGGCCCCATTCGGATATTGCCCAATGCGAATATCTACACTCATCTTTCCATTTTTTAGCAATTCGAAAAATTTTTCAGGAGACACTTCTTTTAATAAATAAGCGTTTTCATATTTAAACTCTTCCGCTTGTCTCCCTTTTCTTCTTTCTGCAATTACATGAACTATTTTATTCTTTATTTTAGATTCGATTTCCTTTTTGAGAATTTTTAGGTCCCAAAATATTCCTGTATCTTTTACTTCCTTCGTTATTTCGTTTTTATAATGAATTGAAATTCTTTCACGAGAATTATCATAATTGATTTTTAATGAATATTGAGTGTCTGCAATTTTAGTAAATTTATTTGCGTATAACGTGGCATGCAATACTTTTTTATTATTTTCGTACGCCGAACTTATATAGCCGAAACTACATAATAAACGTTTATTTGCTCCATTTGGTGAGGGTATTTTTGTTATTAGTGTCATCATACTACGGCTATCTTTTCTCGAACTTTTCAGTTCGTAAACACCAAAGTCAGGTTCCTGTTTATTATTTTCAGGTATACCGAGCAAATCCTCAAGTGTCTTACCTACTCCAGTTGGTCCTTTTCTATGAGTTTCTTTCCAACCTTCTGATCTTATCTTTAAAAATTCTCTCTTAAAATCTTTTAATGTTTTTATCATAAACTTATTTTGTTAATTTGAAAAATAAAAGTCAATAAAGAACAATTAAGAAATTTTCAGATTCTATTTATAAAAAATAGGATTCGCTTAATTATCATTTTAATTCAATCGCCAAAAAGAAAATTCCTAAGCTCGCGTGTATCCGAATCACAATTTTATGCTTGACTTAAATAGATAAAATTAGGGAACATGAACTAGCTTCTATGTTAAATTTAAGATCAATTCGAGGATATTTAGACGATATTCGAAAAGCAAAAGAAAACAATACTCTTGCAATTTTTGTAGGAGCTGGAATTACACGTAGAGCAGAAAGAGATGGCGTAAAAATACCGCTATGGTCAGACCTGATCAATGACTTAAAAGAAGAACTTGATGATTGTGTAGAGGAAGACTTTTTGAAGATAGCTGAATTGTATTATCTGAAGCATGGAAATAAAAATTATGTTTCTAAAATTAAAAATTCAATTCCGCCCAAGATTCAACCATCAGATATTCATAAACTCATTCTTGAACTAAATCCTCAAGTTATAATAACCACCAATTGGGATAATCTTTTTGAACAAGCCATAGAAGAAAATGGATATTTTTATGATGTTATTGCCTGTGATAAAGATTTAGGAGTTTCTTTTTTACCTAAGAAGTTGATAAAGATGCATGGGGATTTTTCGCATCATAATTTTGTATTTAAAGAATCAGACTACATTAGTTATAGAGAGAATTTTCCGCTAATTGAAAATTATGTAAAAAGCATATTGTCATCCAGTACTGTTTTATTTTTGGGATATTCGTTTCACGATTATAACTTAAAGCAAATTCTTGCTTGGATTAACAGAAGAACCACATCTACCCCGAATTTATACATAATACAAGATAAAGATAATAAATGGGAAAGGCGGTATATAGAAACTCATAATCTTATTCCAATTACGGTGCCAAACGATGACTTATGCAAATTTTTAAATGAGATATGTAATAGAACAGATTACGAGGATGTAACTCCTGAAAGATATGTCTTGTCAAAATTGAGCCATCTTGAATTGTTTCATAGTATTTATTATAAAGATATTGAAGCTGCTTTTGATAATAAATTTATTGTCGAGATTTATAACAATATAAGCTTGCTGAGATTTATTAGACCTTCAGAAAAACATGATTCAAATCTCCGCGAAACATCTATGTACGAGAATTTTATCAAAGAAATAGAAAGACTCGATATTGCTGATAAAAAAAGTACAAACAATGATATATTTAAAAAGATATATACAATATTTTCAAAAGCAAATATAGACGGAATATATTATCGAAGAAAAGAAGATAAAATAAGTTATTTTGGAATCCCCAGCGAATGCATATCTGAAAATCGTTGGATAAAAACCTATTTAGATTTCGATTTCTTGGAATCTAGAACTATAAATGATAAACTGGAACCTCTAAAATCTGCGATAATAGCCTATAATAGGCAGGACTATCGAACAGCGTATTCTATAATCAAAAAAGCTATTGATTCATTTTTGAAAGAAAAAGATTTTTTCTTGGCTTTTATTTCAATGGTAAATAACAATAACCTAAATATCCTGATTAAATATGGGGTAAGGGATGAAAACGTACAACTTGAAGAACATAATATAAAGGATAAAATTTCAAATCTTTCCCAAGAATGGCGTAAAAAGATTGAGCCTATATACAACCTCGCCAATTTTTCATTATATTATAAAATAATCGAAAGTATCTTGCATGTTTACATAAACAAGGAAGCCGCTGTAAAGATCATAAAAAAGGGAGGTGCTCATTGGGAAAACAACCCTGAATCTTATAGATTTTGGCATAAATCTTTGTTGAATTTTGTAATAGGAAACTTTCTTCTGGTAGAGAATTATCGGGAATTTATCTCATCAATAGAATTATTTTTAAAGACAACAATTATTCGTTCAGAAACGACGAGAACAATAAGCCTAAATAAATATGAAATTTTTTCTGCAATAAAATATTTTGACAGCAAAAAAGTTAGTTCATTGTTTGAAGATTGTTTCATAAAAAAAGATTCATCGGATTATATAAAATTGCAATTAGAAGATGATGTCGACAAAAGCTGGTTAAAAAGAATCTTATCAACTTTATATAGAACCTATACAGATATTTCCTCTTCTGATGGGAAGCAAATAATTGAACGCTATTTTCAAAATACTTTATTTTTCACATCCTTAATCGAACTAAATGACGACGATATATCTGACATTCATGGATCGATTATAAATACAATAAAAAACAATAATGTAACGCTTGCTATTATAAATAGTATTGTCTCTTTTATTGCCAATCAATACAATTTGCATAATAAAATTTATCCAGATGTGATGATGATAGAGATTTTGACGATTTTTCTGAAAAAGTTTTCGATCGGGAATTTCAATAAACATGAATCTCTTGCGCTCGAGAATAATGACTTTTATGTTATTTTTAACTTATTACAGAACGACAATTTAAAAAAAATTGAAGATGATAAACTTATAAAAGCGGTAATTGAAAAATTCAACTCGATAGATGACAACGAATTCGATAGTAAATCTAGGCTTATAATATATTTATTCTTTCCATTGTACTCAATTTCTTCAAAAAAAATTAAAAATATATTAAAAGGAACCATAGAAGCGTATGAGGCTAAAAATAAATATTATAAAATTCGCCTCAAATTAGATTCCATTATTTTATTTAATATACTCGAAGGGCAAGAGTGTATGAATCTTAAAGATAATGAAACGGAAATTAATAATTTAATAAAAGATACGAGATCTTTAATGAAATCTGAAAAATGTTCACTCTTGTTTGATATTGGATATTCATTTATGCAACTTGATTTTATTATAAAACATAAAAAGATTAAGTCAAAAATATCTGAAGAAATAAAAATGTTAATATCTGATATAAAAATGGTTTCAAAGGAAATGAAATTCCCGTCTCAAATATAGCTTCATTTAATCTGAAGATATTCGCTCTACGACAAAGATAATGGAATGATAAAAATGCGGGGAATGGAACGGAAAAATAACCCGCGCCCCCACGTGGAATCGAACCACGATTTAGCGTTTAGTAACAAATAGAACATGTGTAATTACGAGCAACTTACGTAATTTTTTCGCAGTGGCAAGGCAATTCCTTACCATTTCGCAATTTTGACAGGAAAGGATTGGGTATGAAAAACAGATCTCCTTCCTTTCCCAAAAAAGTTGTCGAGAGCAACCGCGAACGCTGGGTCGTGTACTATTTCGACACCGAAAAGCAAAAACGCTGGTCGCGCAGATTCACCTCCGAAAAAGAGGCTCAGGATTTTTTCAACGAAAAAAACGTCTACGACCAAAAGCTCGGGGTCGAAGCCAACAGAATTTCGCCCGTTGACAAGCGCGACCTTGTGGAGGCAAAAATCCTGCTAAAACCGCTTAATGTCTCGGTTTCAAACGCCGTCCTCGCATACGCAAAGCTTACAAAAGACTTGGAGGCGCACGGCGTAAGCCTTACGCAGGCGATAGAGGAATACAAATCGCTTGTAAAGCTCAAGGAGCGTTCTGTAAGGCTCGACTTTGCGGCGGACAGGTATTACTATTCCCTGCTGAAAAAAGACCTGTCTGAGGAGTACGTCTATACTGTCGAGCGTGCCCTCCAGAGATTTATGGAGAGTTTTGGCAAAGATAAAATTGTCGCGCTAATCTCTGCCAAAGAGATTTTCCAATGGCTGATAAACCTCAAAAAGCGCGAATACGCCGAAAGCGATATTCTAACCGTTGGAGGACGCCCGATGAAAGTCTTTAAGGACGGAGAGCGCGACATAGGCATTTACGGCAGGAACGAGTACAGGCGCATACTATACTCCTTCTTCAAATACTGCAAAATGCAGGACTGGCTCGATTTCAACCCAGTCGAGAAAATCGAAAGCTGGCGAATCCGCGGCAAAACGCCCGAAATATTCACGCCCGAAAAGGTGCGCAATATTTTGAACGCCACGCCGCCAAAAAGCGAAATACGCGCATTCGCCGCAATCTCCGCCTTTACGGGAATCCGCATCGCGGAAATGAAGCGCCTGACTTGGGACAAAATCAAGCTCGACGACCGTGAAATAATTCTCGACAGCGAAATCACCAAGACCGCCTCGCGCAGGGTCGTAAAGATTCCCGAAAACTTGGCGAAATGGCTCGAGCCGTACGTCTGGGAGCTTGGCACAAAAAAGAAGATTCTAAGCTCGCGCCAAGACTGGCAAATAAAGAAGCTCCACAATATCTTCGGCAAAGAAAACTGGGTAAAAAACGGCTTCCGCCATTCCGCCGCGACTTACTACCTCGCCCTGACAAAAAACGCCTACATAACCGCCGAGCAGATGGGCCACGCAGTGGATGTCCTAAAACAGCACTACAACGGCCTTGCCCGCGAGAAAGACGCCATAAGATGTTTCGATATCATGCCCGAAAACTAAAAATGCGGCGCCTTTCAAATTCCTAAACCACATCGAATATTCGCTTTGGACGGCGGACAAGGGGCAAACCGCATTCGCGCGCGGGCGTTATTTTTTTTCGGCAAATTTTTGACATAAATGTTTGACAATATTGTCAAATCCCGCTTTAATGGCTCCCGTGAAAATAAAAAAATCAGAAATTTGTGCGGAACGGCGCATTTTTGAAGCCGCAAAATCCGTATTTATCAGCAAAGGTTTTGACGGCGCGAGCATGGAGAATATCGCCGCCGCCGCGGGGGTGACCAGAACTTCGCTAAACTATTATTTCAGATCAAAGGAAAAATTGTTTTCCGCCGTTTTTAGGGACGTTATCGGCGGGTTTCTCCCGAAGGTGGAAGGCGCGGCTCTTGCGAAAGCCCCGATATTCAAGCGCATGGAAAACGTCGTGAAAATTTATACCGATATGCTTTTGCAAAACCCGGGAATCCTTATATTCATGGCGAACGAATCAAATAAAAATCCGGGAAGATATTTTGAAATTTTGCGCTCAACCCCCGAGTTTTTGGCGGCGGCAGAGCGAATAGGGGCTGAAATAAAGCGCAATATGGGAAATGGAAAACTGCGCAAAATGCCCCTTGAATATTTTGCGACCGCGTTTTTCGGGCTCTTGTTCTTCCCGTTTTTCGGCAGAAACATGATTTGCGGAATCTTTTTCGACGGGGACGGCGCGCGCTTCGAAAATTTTATATTGGAGCGCGGAAAATTTGTGGTAGACTCTATGAAATCCATATTCAATCCGAAAAGAAAATGAAGAAGGCACTGATGTTTTTTTGCGCGGCTTTCTGCGCGGCGCTCGCGGGCGCGGAAACCCTTACAATTTACGAATGCTACAAGCTCGCCCGCGAAAATTATCCGATGATAAAGCAGTTTGAGCTTATCAGGGAATCGGAGAAGTACGATCTTGAAAACGCGACAAGAGGCTATTTGCCGCAGTTTTCGATTAGCGCAAACGCCATGTATTTGTCGGACACTCCCGATATAATGGGAATGTCGATTTTACCGAGGAGCCAGTACCGGGCCCAAATAGGTGCTACGCAGGTTATTTGGGACGGCGGGAACATTTCCGCCAAGAAGCGGCTTGCAAGCGCGCGCGCCAGAGCCGAGCTCGAAAAAAACGAGGCTATTCTTTACGGGCTCAACGACAGGGTAAACCGCGTGTTCTTCGGCATACTCCTGCAGGGGGAGAGCCTGCGCCTGAACGCCATACACCAAAAGGACATTGAAGATGCCATTTCGAGCGTCGAGGCTATGATTGCAAACGGAACGGCAAACGAATACGATTTAAGCCTGATGAAAGTCGAGCTTATGAACGCGAAACAAAAAGAGAGCGAAATAAAATCTCTGCGCTCGGCGTATATAAGAATGCTGTCTTTCCTCATAAACAGGCAGATTGACGAAAGCACCGTTTTTGAGCGGCCAAAGAGCATAACTGAATTAAAGAGCGAAATTTTGCGCCCCGAAATGGAATACTACGCCGCGAGCGAGGACTTGTTCGATGCCGAAAAGGACTCCGTAGACGCGGGTCTGATGCCGAAGATTTCGCTGTTCGGATATGCCGGATACGGCAGGTCGAGCCTTGAGTCGCTGCGCGAGAAGAAGTTTTACGGCTTGGGGGGCGTAAACTTCAGCTGGTCGTTCGGCAATTTTTACACCGAGCGTAACGAAAGGCTTAAAATCGATGCAGGCAAAAAAATGGTTCGGGCGCAGGCGGAGGAGTTCCTCTTCAAAACGCGCCTTAAGATGATTCAAGAGGACGGGGAAATCAAAAAAATGCAAGAACTCATAAAGCGCGACGATGAAATCGTGCGCCTGCGCAATTCGATAGCCGATATGGCGCGCGAAAGAATGAAAAACGGGACAATAACGACTACCGATTTCATAAAGGAGCTCAATGCAAAAGAGCTTTCCGAGCAAACGCGCATTTCGCACTCGATAGAAAAACTTTCGCGCGAGTACAGCTACAAATATTTAACAAACAATTAAAGCGATGAAAATATATTCCCGAATGCTCATACTCTCTGCCGCGGCGCTTATGTGCGGCTGCGAAAAATCCCCAGCCCCGTTCGCGTCCGGAACAATGGAAACGGCGGAGACGCTTGTTTCAAGCGAAATCTCCGGCAAAATAACGGAATTGAAGCTGGAGGAGGGCGACGAAATCGAGGCGGGGAAAGTTGTCGGAAAAATAGACGACACGCAGTTCCGCCTTCAAATGAAAAATCTGCAGGCGCAAATTTCCGCGCTGAAAAGCTCCTCCCCCGAGGTCGCGCTCCAGCTCTCCGCCCTCGAGGAAAGGCTGGCAAAACAGCGCGCCGAGAAAGCCAGAACGGAGCGTTTGCTTGCGGCGAAATCGGCGAACAAAAAAACTTTGGACGACATCGTCTCCGAAATCGGCTACCTCGAACGCACTATAGCCGCGAAAAAATCTACGCTCGACAAGTCCGTTCTTGAAATAGCCGGCAAAATAAGGGCCCTTTCCGCGCAAATCGAAATCTGCGAGGACAACATTAAAAAATCGGAAATAGTGAACCCCGTTTCGGGCACGGTGCTTGTGAAATATGCCGAGCAAAACGAAGTGGCGGCGTTTTCAAGCCCGATATACAAGATTGGCAGCCTAAAGGAAATGCGGCTGCGGGCGTATTTTTCGGCGGCGGACATTAGCAGGCTTAAAATAGGGCAGAAGCTCGCGGTTGTCGCCGACTTCGGCGAAGATCAAACTCGCCGCTACGAAGGCGTTTTAATTTGGGTCGCATCGCAATCGGAATTTACGCCGAAAGGAATCCGCACGCGCGACGAGCGCGCCGACCTCGTTTACGCCGCAAAAATCGCCGTTAAAAACGACGGCTATTTGAAAATCGGACAATACGCGGAAGTCGAATATCCAAATGAAAAATAGCGCGGTAAAAGTTTGCAATCTGCGCAAGGTCTACGCGGGGAATAGCGGCGGAACCGCCGCGCTTGACGGTGTCTCGTTCGACGCGGAGGAAGGCGAAATATTCGGGCTTATCGGGCCCGACGGCGCGGGCAAGACCACCTTGATGCGCATCGTCGCGACGCTGCTTCTGCCAGATTCCGGAACCGCCGAAATCTGCGGCTTTGACGCCGCGCGCGATTGCAGGCGGATTCGCCAAATAATAGGCTATATGCCGGGCAAATTTTCGCTGTACCAAGACTTGACGATAGAGGAAAACATAGCGTTTTTCGCAAAAGTTTTCGGAGTAAGAAAGGAAGACGGCATAGGGTATATAGAGGAAATATACCGCCGGCTTGAGCCCTTCAAAAAACGCCTAGCGGGAAGGCTTTCGGGCGGAATGAAACAAAAGCTCGCCCTCTGCTGCGCGCTAATCCACCGCCCGAAGCTGCTCGTGCTGGACGAGCCGACAACGGGCGTCGATCCAGTTTCCCGGCAGGAATTCTGGGATATTTTGCAAAACATGAAAAAAATCGGCATAAGCGTTCTGGTTTCGACCCCATATATGGACGAGGCTGCGCGGTGCGACAAAATCGCGTTCATATCAAGCGGCAAAATCCTGAAAACGGATTCGCCGCAAAACATCGTCGCCGCCTTCCCGAAAAAAATATTCCGCGCAAGCGGAGGCAAAATGTTCGAGCTTTTGAAGGCTTTGAGGGGAAGCGGATTGGCGGAGAGCGCGTATTCTTTCGGGGACAGCTGCCACATAGTGCCGAAAGGCGGTGCGGGCGTTGAAGACTTGAAAAAATGCTTTCAATCTTCGGCTGGGAATTTTTCAGTGGCGGAAGCGTCCGCCACGCTTGAAGACTGCTTTATGGAGCTAAACTCAGGTGAACGCAATAGAAGTTAAAGGCATAACTAAGAAATTCGGGGATTTTGTCGCGGTGGACTCCATAAGCTTCGAGGTCGGCGCGGGCGAGATTTTCGGATTTTTGGGAGCCAACGGCGCGGGAAAGTCGACGGCGATGCGCATGCTTTGCGGGCTGCTGGAGCCGACGTCCGGCGAGGCCAAGGTGGCCGGCTTCGACATATACAAGCAGCGCGAGCAAATAAAAAAGAGCATAGGCTACATGAGCCAAAAATTTTCGCTTTACGGGGATTTGACCGTCGCGGAAAACATCAAATTTTGGGGCGGGCTTTACGGGTTGATGAAGGCGGAAATACGCGCCAAAAAGGAGAAAATCGTCGAAAATCTTGAAATGCGCGGCTGGGAAAACTCGCTTGTCGCGTCTCTGCCGCTGGGGTGGAAGCAAAAGCTGGCGTTTTCGATTTCGATAATGCATTCGCCCAAAATCGTGTTTCTCGACGAGCCTACCGGCGGCGTGGACCCGATTGTGCGCCGAAAATTCTGGGAGGAAATCTACGAGGCAAGCCGCCGCTCGATAACGATTTTTGTGACGACGCATTATATGGACGAGGCCGAATATTGCGACAGGGCGTCTATTATGGTCGACGGGCAAATACGCGCCTTGGGAACCCCCGCCGAATTGAAGAAAAAATTCGGATGCGCCGACATGGACGGAGTCTTCAAGGCTCTGGCGCGCGGCGCTCAAAGGAAAGACGCCTGATTATGGAGAAGTTTTTCGCATTCGTTTTGAAGGAGTTCAGGCAAATTTCGCGCGACAAACGCAGCGTCGCGATTTTGTTCATATTGCCGGTTTTGCTACTTTTGCTTTTCGGCTTCGCAATCACAAACGAGATAAGGGAGTCCAAATTCGCCGTGTTAGACTTCGACAAAAGCGCGCTTACCTCTGCAATCGCGGAGAGAATAGGCGCAAGCGAATATTTTTCGCTTTTCAAGCCGCTTCAAACGAAGGCGGAAATGGAGGGGCTTTTGGCGCGCGGAACGGTAAAGACTGTCGTCGTTTTCGAGGCGGATTTTGAAAAAAAAGCCGCGCGCGGGGAGGCGCCGCAGATAAATATTGTTATCGATGCCCTAGACCCCAACGAGGCGAAAAACATCTACAATTACGCAAGTGCAATCGCCTCTGCCGAATTTGCCGAAAGATTCGGCGGGAATGCTCCGCTTAAGGTAGTCGACGTGCGGACAAATATGCTTTTCAACCCGCAGCTCAAAAGCGCGTACGATTTTGTTCCGGGGGTCATGGGCTTGATTCTTTTTCTAATTTGCACGCTTATGACATCGGTTGGGATTGTGCGGGAAAAGGAAATGGGCAATATGGAAATTCTGCTTGTCTCGCCGATGCGCCCGATTTACATAATCATAGCGAAGGTCGTTCCGTATTTCGCGCTTTCGGTTTTAATTGTGGCCGGCTGTCTGGTTCTCGCGGCCGCGGTGTTCGGCATTGCAATACGCGGGAGCGTCGCACTTATTTTCGGGCTTTCCATGCTGTACACGCTTCTTGCGCTTACTATCGGCATAACCGTTTCCACTCTTGTCAACACCCAGCAGACGGCCATGTTTATATCGACTTCGGTTTTCATGCTGCCGACGGTTCTTCTGTCCGGAATGATTTTCCCGATAGAAAATATGCCGCGCCTGCTTCAATATGTTTCGGAAATCGTCCCCGCAAAATGGTATATTTCCGCCCTGCGCTCCGTCATGATAAAAGGCTGCGGAATAGAGTTTGTGGCCAAAAACATCGCAGTGATGTCGGCTATGATTCTCTTTTTCGCGCTTCTTAGCCTCGCAAAATTCAAAACTAGACTGGAATAAAAATGAGACGCTTTTTTTATCTGGTAGAAAAGGAGTTCAAGCATATCTTTCGCGATAAATTTATGCCGAAACTCATATTCGCCGTGCCGATAATACAGCTGCTAATCCTGCCTTTTGCCGCGAACTTCGACGTTAAAAACATAAATCTTAAAATCGTCGACCGCGACAATTCTGCGCTTTCCGCGCGGCTTGCCGGCAAACTGTCCGCATCGGAATATTTTGCCGCGTCATACGGCGAAGATTCATATGAAAAAGAGTTTGCCGGCATTGAAAACGGCTCAACCGACATTATTCTGGAAATTCCGAAAGGCTTTGAAAAAGGCCTCGTCGCCTCAAACAATTCGCAGGTGCTGGTTAGCGTCGACGCGGTAAACGGCATAAAGGGCGGGCTGGGCGCATCATACGCAGGTAGCATTATAAACGATTTTTCGTCCGAGATTTTTGCGGGCTACGCGGTTGTTCGAATTTCCCCAAAGATAGAAATCCTTCCCTGCTATAGATTCAACCCGCACCTGAGCTCAAAAGTGTTTATCGTCCCCGCGATATTGGTTTTTCTAATATCGCTTATGGGCGGCATTTTGTCCGCGCTAAATATAGTAAGCGAAAAAGAGCTCGGGACAATGGAGCAAATGAACGTCGCTCCGGTATCAAAAACAATGTTCATTGCATCCAAGATGTTTCCCGTATGGATTATCGGAATGGCGGTTTTGTCGATAGGGATGGCTGTTTCATACGCGGTTTACGGATTGTTCCCAAAGGGAAGCTTTCTGCTCATCTACTTGTTCGCGGCCGTCTATCTGACGGCGTTTATGGCGTTTGGGCTGATAATTTCCAATATTTCATCGAGCGCGCAGCAGGCTATTTTGGCGTTCCTGTTTTTCATTATGATATTTCTTCTTATGAGCGGCATTTTCACGCCGTTGAGCAGCATGCCGAATTGGGCGCAAAAAATTACATTGCTCAACCCTGTCCGATATATCGTGGAGGCTGTGCGCGCGATTTATTTGAAAGGCGCGGGATTTTCGGATTTGCGTGAGCAATTTTTTGCCGTATGCGCGTTTTCCGCCGTTCTAAACATATACGCCGTAGCTTCGTTTAAAAGAAGCGTCGGCTGAAATAAGCGGGGGATATTATTTTAATTTTCCGCCATAAGAAGAGACCCATTTTCTTATAATATGGAGAAGCCCTCAATGAATTACGCAACCGAAAAGATGTTAAATGAACATATATTAGCCTAGCTGCAGATTTTAGGGCAGAAGGGGAAAGAACGGGGAAACGCTATCAGGCTTGCGGTTAACCGCCGAGCAGATGGGCCACGCAGTGGATGTCCTAAAACAGCACTACAACGGCCTTGCCCGCGAGAAAGACGCCATAAGATATTTCGATATCATGCCAGAAAACTAAAAATGCGGCCTTTTTTCAAATTCCGCACACTTCAATATGTGCGGAATATTCACCAGACGGTATTTTTATGGGGGACTTTTGCGCAATATAATCTAAAATCGACACACTTTTATTTTTGTGTCGATTTTCCGTCTTCCAATTCTTTTTTGCGCGATTTTGCGGCAGTTCATTTTTTGAAAATTTGACACGGAGATATTTTGCGTATGGCTAAAAGAAAATACGACAATACGCAAACATCAACGCAGCCTGACGCAAGCGACAGGCTTTTAACCCGCTCGGAGGTCGCGCAATATCTCAACATCGGCACAACCTTCATTGAGCAGCTCCGCAGGCAGGGAAAACTTCCAAGCTATCGGCTTTCGGGCAAATGCGTCCGCTACAAGAAAAGCGACTGCGACGCCCTGCTTAACCACTGCTTTGTAGTCCGTCCCGCCAAAAGCGAAAAGAAAGAGGAAATCTAATGAAAATCCGCACTATAAGCCAAATTTTAGGCGAAGAAAACGAATCCATTTTCGGTTTTGACGGCGTTATAATCGAGAAGGACTTTTTAAGCAAAGGGCAGACGTGGGTAATTTCGGGCGCGGCAGGAATCGGCAAAAACGTTCTTGCAATGCAGCTTGCGGCAAGCCTCGCCCTTGGCGAAAAAACATTGGGGCTTGATATCGTCCGCCCCACCAAGACCCTCTTGCTCCATTCCGAAAACCCGATTGCCGACGAGAAGATTTACTTCGACGATATCGTTTCGCAATTTGAGCTCGATAAAAAGGCGGACTTTTGCGAAATTATGGAAAATAATTTCCGCTTCCGCTGCAAAACAGGCCGCCATTATTCGGTTGACGATTTCATATCGAAGCTTGACGCCGCTTTGAGGGCCAACAAATACGATGTCGTTATAGTGGATTCTCTGACCTCTTTTGTGGGCTGCGACTTTTCGAGCTATTCGGAAGTTTCAAACCTCTTTTGCAAGATAAACGAGCTGAAATCGAAGCACCATTTCGCGATGGTTTTGATTCACCATTTCTGCAAGCCGCAATTCCGAAGCGGGAAACTGCACCCAGCCCAATGGTGCATGGGCGGAAAGGCAATCTCAAATTACGCGGACATTATGTCGGCAGTTTTGAAAACGAAAGGCGAAAACGAATATGCGTTCATGCACTGCAAGCCGCATGATGACGCGGAAATCCCGACAGTTCGCATAGCCCAATGCCAGAACGGCAACAACGCATGGGAGGCCAAAAATGTTTAGGATGCCCGAAACAACGCAATTTTACGCCACGATGGAAACTCTTTCGGAGGCCTACAAGGAATTCTACGAAAGCGAATGCCCCATCGGCGCCTTTCCGAAAGTTATCCGCGACGTGGCAAAAACCTATTCGACCGCCAGAAATCTGCCTATGGAGCTTCTCTGCTTTTGCGCCTGCGGGATTTTAAGCGGCGCAATGGGCAGAGTCTTTAAGGCAAGAAACGCCGTAAGCGGCGGCTACACGCAAACCGCCAACGTTTACATCCTCGGCGTCGGCGAAAGCTCCACCGGCAAAAGCGCAAGCATTCGGGCTCTTTTCTCTAATCTGGAAAGGCGCGTCTTGCGGGAAATCTCCCAGTACGAAAAAGAGCTGGAGATTTTCAAGAAGTCGAAAACAAAGCTCGCGCAGGACAAGCTTAACGGCAAAGAAGGCTTCGGCTTTGACGACGAAACGGCGGACGCCCCAAAGTTTTCAAAAAATCCGGATTTCATCGTAAAAAACGCGACATCGGAAGCCATGATAAAGGCAATGGAGGAAAGCGGCGGAGAAATTTTCTCCGTATGCGAGGAGGCGCGGGACAGCATCTACATTGTGGCGGGCAACTACCGCAAGCAGGGCGACGACACCGAAACTCTAAACAGCGGCTGGTGCGGCGAGCCGATAAAGCATAGCCGCATCGTAAACGGCGTATTTAACGTGCCCAATCCATGCATCTCCCTGCTTTGGATGGTGCAAAACGACATAATCGACAACATCGTCGCAAAGAACAAAGGCAGCTTTATCGGCAGCGGCTTTCTTGGAAGATTTCTCTACTGCAAAGGCGCGCCCAAAACAGTCCCAAACTCCAAGGAGATTATACCGCTCGACGAGTCGGCGATTGCGAAATGGGAGAAATTGCTAAACGACACCTACGACATCAGAAAGCGTGGCGAAACCGTCTGGATCGACGCCGACCAAGAGGCCTTTGAATACTTCTGGGATTTCGACGCTTTCAACACGCGCCTTATGAACGGCAAACTCCGCACCCAAGCGTCTTTGCTTGGCAAGGCGCGTGAAAACGCTATCAGGCTTGCGGTTATCTTCGCCCAAGCGGAAGGCGCGACGCAAATAACAGCCGACATCGCAAAGCGGGCATGCCGAGTGGTGTCGTACTCAATCTGCGTTTCGGTGGTGCTATTCTCAAGCGGAATGCTCCCTGAAATCGAAAAAGACAGGGCAAAAATGGAATCCATGATCCGCCAAAACGACGGCTTCTACAAAAAAATCAGCTTTTTCGACCAGTATTCAAGCCTTCGTTCAGAGCGCGTGGAATTTATCGTGCATACATTCCCAGAGCTTTACGAAATCTTGAAAAAAGGCAAAGGCAGATACGTCGTTCTGAAAGAAAAACTGCCAGAGGCAAAACAAGCCCTCGGCATCGAACCCGACGACGACGATATGCCCTTTTAGCAAATAGGTAAATAGGACAAATAGATAAATAGACGGGATCTATGAGACCTGCCAGTCGGGAGAAAATAGGAAAATAGGTAAAATAGACAAATAGATTGTAATGCGCATTAAAGCTTGATTTTTGTTTGACTTTCAAACCGACATCTGGTCTCATATTTCCTTTATCCCGCCCCTGTAGTTCAACGGATAGAACGGGCGTTTCCTAAACGCTAAATCGTGGTTCGATTCCACGTGGGGGCGCGGGTATGTTTTTGTTTGTTCTAATATAACCCATTTGTTTTTCTTAATATGGGAATTCCAAAATACTCTGAATTTAGCCGACCTATATTAACTTTTTTGGCAAACAATCCACAAGTTCATTCTATGAATGAAATACGTTCTGTTATGGCTAACGTATTTCATATCTCCAAAGAAAGCCAAAGAGAATTACTGCCCAGTGGCACGCAACCTATATTTACGAACAGAGTATCTTGGGCAATAATTGACCTGCTTTGGTGCGGGCTTGTTTCTCGCGAAGGCAGAGGTAATTATAAAATTACAGAAGCCGGGGTATTGGAATCTAAGAAATCTGCTCCATTAGACAGAGCATATTTAAGCGCTAATTATAAAACTATCTATGCAAAAATCAATTTGGCGAAAAAAAACGGTGAAAAAAACGATATTACTGCCGAAGAATCAATTAGCAATGCATGCGAAGAAATAAATAAACAAGTTTCTTTGGGGATCATGGATAATATTCGCAAAATGTCTCCATATGCGTTTGAACAATTGGTTGTGGATTTGCTAAATTCCATGGGGTATGGTGGGCTTGACAATAGCGGAAATGTCACAAAAAAATCAAATGATGAAGGAATAGATGGCATTCTAAATCAGGATAAACTTGGGCTTGATGTCATATACTTGCAAGCAAAACGTTGGCAGGGTGATATAGGCAGGAAAGAAATACAAAGTTTTGTAGGCGCATTGGCAGGGAAACATGCAACCAAAGGTATATTTATTACAACGTCTAAGTTTCGTGATACAGCTATTCAATATGCGCAGAGTGTGTCTCAAAAAATTATACTCATAGATGGAGACATGCTCGCAAAACTTATGATAGATCACAATGTTGGAGTTTCTACATATCGTACAATAAAATTAAAGCGCGTTGATTCCGATTATTTCGATTCTGACATATAAAGTCTATATTCGCATGAATGCGAACGATAAAGCGATTATTGTTTTTATTGGTTTAATGTTCTATCTACTTGGAAACATATTGACAATGTTTGCATTGTCAAGTTCAAAATTCAAATATTGGTTAAAATATAAAATATAAACGTTTAAATAAAAGCCACTTAAGAAAGCGTTTAATTTTTTGGAAAATTTTGCGAATATTTCTTGACAGCCAAATCGATAAAATAAGCCGCTTGCCTTGCTCCAAAAAACTGCGCGGGGCAATGAAAAAACTGCGTTTGGACGGGGCGGGTGAGGCGATATTCCTCTTGAATTTTGGCGGGCCGGTTTTAGATTTTACCGAACCGATATGAAACAGCGAATAATAGCTTTGGTGGACTGCGACTGCTTTTTTGTCTCTTGCGAGCGCGTTCGCAACCCGCAGCTGATTGGCAAGCCCGTGTGCGTAATGACGGCGCATGGCGAGCGCGGTGTTATCGTGTCGAGATCGAAAGAGGCAAAGGCGATCGGCGTGAGAATGGGCGAGCCGTATTTTCAGGCGAAAGTCGAGCACCCCGACGCGATTTGCATATCGGCGAACCATTCGTTTTACCGCAAAATCTCCCAAAAAGTGATGGACGTTGTCAGAAGCCTCGCGCCCGAAGTCGAGGTTGTGTCGGTTGACGAAGCCTTTGCCGACATAACCGGCTGCGACAAATTGCGCGGAACGACTTACACCCAATTCGCGAAAAATATGCGCTCCGAAATTTTGGCAAAGACCGGCATTCCCGTTTCTATCGGCGTGTGTTCGTCGAAAACCCTCGCAAAGCTCGCGAGCGACAAAGCGAAAAATCTCGGCGGCATTTGCGCAATCCGCCCCGCGCCCGAAAACATAATCAAAAAAATCGGCGGCGAAAAAATTGCTTCGGTCAGCGGCATCGGAAGCGAAACGTCGAGGAGGCTCGCCGCAAACCATATAAACACGATTGGCGAATTTGTTTCGCAAGACGACGCATGGCTGAAAAAATTTTTCAGCATAAACGCCGTCGCGCTGAAGCATGAACTTTTGGGCGAGACCGTTTCGCCCGTAAATTCGGCGATCGAGCCGCCGCAGTCGATTCAAGACACGGGCGCATTCGAGGAATTTTCAACCGATCTGGAATTTATGCAGTCGCAGCTGGCTGTCCACATTCACAACGCCTCAAAAAGGCTCAGGTTCTGGGACGGCTACTGCTCGACAGTATGGGTCATGTTGCGGACAAAAAACTTTCGCGCCATGCAGGCGAAAACAAAACTTTCCAAGCCGACAAACTCGGAAAGGACGCTGCGCAGCGCCGCGCGCAAACTTTTAAACGAGCTTTATGAGAAAGGCACAATATACCGCGCCACAGGCATAACGCTGTCGGACTTGACGATAGGCAAAACGCGGCAGATTTCGCTTTTCGGCGAGCTCGATCCCGAGGACGACAAAATTTCGCGGCTCATCGACAATTTGGAAGAAAAATTTGGCGCAGGCATCATAAAAATAGGCGATTAAGTTCGCGCGTTTTTACATTGCAGAAAAACACTCCGCAAAAATGCACTCCAAAAAATGTCCGCCAAAAAAACGCCCCCGAGCGGGGCGTTTTTTTAATCGGACAAGCGGCTTGCCCGATGAGGGGCTTTTGCCCTTTAATCCTGCGGCTTTCGCAGGCGCTTTTCCTTTTTTCCGCGTTTTCGGGTTGCCCCTTTCGCGGGAGTGCTGAGGGAAGCGAAAAACAGCAGCGCTGCTATTTTAAAACTTTCCATTTTTCGTAATACACAAGAATCGGCATTTCTTGCAAAAAACTTTAACCCGCAATAATGGCGGCGCGGGCGGGGAGGTCAGCCTTTGGTTTTTTCGAGGGCGGCTTTGGTGTGGCGGATTTGGTCGAGGATGATTTGCCTTATGGGGGAGTCGGCGGGCTCGCCGTTTAGGACGCGCTCAAGCGTCTTTATAGATTCCGAAAATTTGCCGTTCTTGGCGAGCAGGGACGCGTATATCCGCAAAACGTAAACCGTCGCGTCGGGCTCTTGGGCAAGGCGCGCAAAGCAGTTTTCGGCGGTCTTAAAATCGCCGATTCCTATGGCGATTTGCCCCTTTTGCGTGAGAAGCTCGCGGTTGTTCGGGAACATCGCCAACGCCTCGTCGAGGAGCTTTATGGCGATTTTCCCCTGCCTGTGTTTGAACACCGCAAGCGCGTTTTCGCCGCGCATATTCGACTTCTCCGCAAGCCAGTGCGGGGTGTCGAAGGCGATGATCGACGCGCCCTGCGTCCAGAAAAGAATCATGTCGGGGTCTATCGCGGTGGCGAGCTCTATCGCCGAGACGCACCCCGCCATGTCTTTTTTCTCCCAGTCGACGTATCCTTTCAGCCATACGAAATCCGCCGCGAGCGTGCGGTATCCGCCGAGCACCCCGAACAGCAAACCTTTTCCCGACGCCGCGCCAAGCGCCCGCGCCGACAGCCCCCGCGCGTCTTTTACGAGGCTCTCGCGAATCGGGAACGTCGCCGCCGACGCCGCGAGAAAAATCGCCGCCGCGATCCAGTATGCCGATGTCTGGCGCAGGAAAAACATCAGAACTCCCGCTTCGACAAAAATACCGCCCCCGCCGCCGACGCCGCGAGCGTGTAAACCGCCCCGTAGGCGCACATCGCCAGAAGCTTCAGCGCCTCGACCGGCGCGAACGCGAACGCCTCGGCGGGCGCGAACACCCGGAAATCCGGGAAAATCCACGACGCCGCGACCGCGAACGAATCGGGGCTGCCGCCGAGCCTGAATGTTATCTCGCCCGCCGCCGAAACCGCGAGAGCCAAAAACGACGCGACCGCCGAGAACAAGAACGATGTCGATGCCGAGCATATAAACCCCGACACCGCCGCGACCGCGCAAAGCTTCGCCCACGCGGCGAGGGCGAAGGCGAACACGCCCGCGTAGTTGACCCGCGGCGCGCCCTCGCCCGCGCCCGCCGCCGTCAGCGCGAGCATAGCGCACGCCGCCGCCGCCGTCGCGAACGCGAAAATTCCGAGAGCAAAGCATATCCCCGCGATTTTCCCCGCCGCGAACCGAAACGCCCCGACGGGCTTCGAGAATACGGTGATTATCGTCCGGTTTTCAAACTCGTCGTGGAACGTGCGGCATGTCGCCGCGACCGCCATAATCGAGCCGAAAAATCCGAGCGCGCCCGAAGCGAAATCGAACACGAATTTAATTTTCTCATGCCCCAAATCGAGAGAAAGAAGATATTTCGACGCCGCCACAAGCCCGAGCGCCACAAGCGCGACAATCAGCACAAGCTTTTGGCGAAGCGTCTCGCGCAGGGTGTTCGCGCCGATAAGGAAAACCGCGCCAAGCCCCGATCCGCCGCCGAGCCCGCGCCGCACCGCGTTTCGGAATATCCCTATTGAAACAAACATCGCGGTTTTCATTTCTCCACCGTCTTTCTAAAAAATTCCTCGAGCGGCATCTTCGCCGCCGACTCGCAAACGCGCGAGGCTCCGAGCGACTTCGCGTATTCGGCGACTTTTGAAATCTCGGTTTGCGCCAAGCCGTCGATGTCAAGGCGCGTCCTGCCGCCGATTTCAAGAAGCTCGCCGAGCGCCCCGAGCGCGGCGATTTTCCCGCCGCAAAGCAGCGCCGCGCGCGAGCAGAGCCGCTCGACCTCGTTCATCGCGTGCGAGCACATCAGGATTGTCTTGCCCTCGCTTTGCAGGCGCATGACCGTGCGCGCCATAGCGTCGGCGCCGACGGGGTCGAGCCCCGAGGCGGGCTCGTCGAGGATTACGATTTTCGGGTCGTGGACAATCGCCTGCGCGAGGGCAGCGCGCTGCACCATTCCCTTCGAGTAAAGCCGGAGCTGGCGGTTTGCGGCGTCGGCGAGCCCGACCGTTTCGAGCGCGCGCTCCGCCGCCGCCCGCGCGGGCTTTCTCCCCATTCCGCAGAGCCTCGCGCAGAAAACCACGAGCTCAAGCCCGGTCAAAAATTTGTAGAAGTAGGGGTTTTCGGGCAGGTATCCGACAAGCCGCTTCGTGGCGGTCGAGAGCGGCTCGCCAAAGACGCGGCACTCGCCCGAATTTGGCTTTGTAAGCCCGAGCAGAATTTTTATCGCGGTGCTTTTGCCCGCGCCGTTGGGCCCGATAAGCCCGAAAACTTCGCCCTCGCCGACCGAAAACGAGACGCCGTCGAGCGCGCGGATCGCCACGCCGCGGATTCCGTATCGGTAATATTTTTTGATGTTTTTTATCTCTATGGCGCAGCCCATATCAAAGCCTGATTTCAAAGCCCCGGTAGGGCTTGTCGGCGAAATCCTCGCGCTCGGAGCGCTCGCGGATAAAGTCCGCCATGACTTCCGAGACCTTGTCGACGAACGCGCGAACCTCGCCCTTTTCGCCGACGGCCACGAGCATCACGCCGCCGTCGTCGAGGTTTTCGACATATCCGTTGACGTCGTATCCCTCGGCGACGCTTTTTGTCTTGTACCTGAAGCCGACGCCCTGAACGCGCCCGTCGAACCTGACGCGGAGTCTGTAATTTTCGTTTTGCATGCCTTGCAGTATTTGTTATCGGCGGAATTGTTGCAACTTTTTTTGCCCTTTTGAAGATCGAATTTTTTTCGATATAAAACATTATTCTTGAAATTCGGAACAACCGGCGGTTTTATTTGTCCGATATATCCGACATTTCAAAGTCAACCCAAACAATGGAAAAAACAAAATGAAGAAAACAATATTGGCAACAATCGCGGCGGCGGCGGCATTTGCGGGCTCCGTCTCGGCGGACACGAACAAAGACTATATAAAAACTTTCGGAATGATGATGTTCGAGAGGAACGGCCTCGCCGACTTGGAGCTCACCTCCGAGGAATTCGACGTGCTGGTCGAGGGAATGAAAGACTCGTTCCAAGGCAAGAAAATGCCCGACAACATTCAGGAATTCGGGCCGAAGATGCTCCAGTATCTGAGCGCGCGCGCCGAGGCGAAAATCGCCAAAGACGCCGAGAAAGCCGAAGCGCAGGCGGCGGAATATTGGAAAAGTCTCGAGAAAAAAGAGGGCATCAACAAGACCCCGAGCGGACTCGCCTACGAAATCATAGAGCAGGGCAAGGGCGAAACCCCGAAGGAAGACTCCACCGTCACGATTAAATACACCGGCAAGCTCATCGACGGCACAGTGTTCGACTCCACCGACAAGGCCGGCGGCAAGCCCGCGACATTCCCGCTCGCGAACGTGATTCCCGGATTCCGCGAGGGCTTGCAGAAAGTCGCCAAGGGCGGCAAGGCGCGCCTGTACATTCCCGCGAAGCTCGGCTATGGCAAGCAGCCCGTTCCCGGAATTCCGGTGAACTCGACGCTGATTTTCGATGTCGAGGTTATCGACGTCGCCGCGCCCGCGCCGCAGGAGATTCCCGCCCCGCAGGCGGCTCCCGCGCCCGAGGCCAAGCCCGCGAAATAGCGCAATAACATTTCCCCAAGAGCGCCGCTTTGCAGTGGCGCTTTTTTTATTGTTTGACTTGCGCGGCCTGGCAATTTACGAACTTATGCGAACTCGCGCATAACTATGTTGCTTGAAATATTCGTCGCATTGGTGTTTGTCGTTCTCCTTTTGTATTTTGTCGTCAAAAGCGAAAGGCGGATAGACGATTTGAACGAAAAAATCGAGAGCTTGAAGCTTTCGATTTCGATCTTGGAGAAAAAAATTCGCGCTGCTGCGCCCCCTGAAACGTCAAAAACAGACGTTCGCGCCGAAACCGCAAAAGCTCGCGAGGCTATGCTGCGCCCCGAAATCCGCGCGGTCGCCGCAATGCCCGAAACGGAAAAAACCGCAGCCGAGCCCGCAGCCAAATCAGCAGCCGGCGAGCAGGAGGGCATGTGTGAAAAACCTTTTTCGCGTCGGCTGTATGAGTTTGCGGTGTCGAGAATTTTCCCGTGGCTTGGCGGGCTCGCGGTAATTCTGTCGGGATTTTTCCTCGCCAAATATTCGGTCGAGCGCGGGCTGTTCCCGCCCGAAATGCGCGTAATATCGACGGGAATTTTAGCCGCCGCGCTTTGCGCTTTCGCGGAATTTTTGCGCGCCAAAAACGGAGCGGGAACGCTCTCCGGAATTTTCTTCGCCTCGGGCATCGCGATAGCATACGGCGACTTCTACGCGGCGGGCGAATTTTATTCGATGATTTCTGGCAAATGCGCGTTGGCGGGGGCTGCGGCGGTCTCGCTCGCGGCGGGATTTTCTGTGCGGCGCCACGGCTCGGGAATGTTTTATCTGGCGGCGGTCGGCGCATTGCTCGCGCCCGCAGTGTTCAACGCCGAGACGCACTCCGCTGCGCTGCTTGCGGCGTATTTGCTGATTTTCAACGCAATTCTAATCGGCTTTGCGAAAAACTCGCCGCGCGCGATGTTTTGCCTCGCGCTTGGAAATATATTTTGGCTTTGGCATATATTTTGGAGCGGGGGATACACCGAAAGCGCGAATTGGGTCTTTGCGTATATGCTTTTTGTCTCGTTTGCGTTCGTGCTGCGCGGGCGCGTGTTCGGCGGCAATTTTATCGGCTTGGAGAAATACTCCTATCTTAAATTTTTCGCGCGCTACGGTCAGCTTATATTTTCGGTGTGCTGCGCCTCTTACGCGCTTTCGCATGGCGAATTTGCGCGCGAATATCCGCATTTGCAGGCGGCGTTCGGCGCGCTTGCGGGATTGGCGATTCTCGCTTCGAAGAAATCTCCGGCAATGCGCATTGTGGCGGTTGCCGCGGTTGTGCTTCTTGCGCGCTCGCTGTCGGGCGGGGCTTGGGCTTGCGCGGCGGTCGCGCTTGCGGCATTGCCCGCCGCAAAGCTTTTCATTTCGGACGAAGGCATATATCCGATAGCCCTCATTTCAATCTTGTTCGCGTCGGTGTTTTGTTGCGAGCCCCCGCGGTGCATGGTGTTTTCGGGCATTTTTGCATTGTTGATGTTCGCGATTTTTTACGCCGCGAGGCGCCCAAGCGCGGGAGCGGGACAGATAATTGTCGCCGCATCGGTTCTCGCCGCGATATGGATTTTCGTTCAATTTGAAGCCAACTCGCCGACCGCACTGCTATGTTATGGAGGCGCGGCGCTGCTCGGGTCGGGGCTCGGGAGAGTTTTTAAGGACGAAAGCTTTGACTGGTGCGCGCGCGCAATGCTCGCCGCGCTTGCGTTTTCTTTGGCGGGCGGCAATTACTCTTTGTTTTGGATTCGGGACTATCAGGCATATCTTCCAAAGACCGCCTATTATCTCGCGGCGTCGGCTTCGATTTTCGCGGCGCTGCTTTTTACGCGCGGAGAATGTTCCGCCGAAAAAAAGATATTCGGGGTGGCTGGCGTGCTGGTCTTCGCGTATTTTTCGATGTATTTTGCGTTTCTTGTTTCTGGCAATTTTTATCCGAAAATGTATTTTCTTTCAAGGTCGGCGGCTGCTGCCGCGCTCGGAGTGGCGGCGGTGCTTGCGCGCTTTTGCGCGGGCGAACGGCGTTGCGGAATTGCGGGCGGAGCGCGCGCCGCGCTGATATTTATGGTACTTTACGCGCTTGGCAACAGCGCGATTTGCATTACGAGCAAACTGCGTGTCGTCCATGTCGAGGGCTATCCGCTGCTAAATTCGTTTATGCTTTCGCTTCTTGTCCCAGCGTTTTGCGCGGCGTGTTTCGCGTTGTTTGAAAGGGGCGCGTTCAAGGTTGCGGCGCGGATTGCGGCGGCGATGCTATTTTTTGCGTTTGCGAATTTCGAGTTGCGGTTTTGTTTTCAGGGGAACGTTGTGAACGCCGCGGCTTCTTCCGCCGAATGGTATTCATACTCGGTTTTGTGGATTGCCTTTGGGGCGTTGTTCGCCTACTTGGGGCGGCGTCGGACGGAGTATGGATATTTTTCTCTTGCGGTGGTTCTGGGGGCGATATTCAAGGTGTTTGTTCTCGACGCGGCGAGCCTCGACGGGTTATTGCGCGTTTTGTCGTTTGCGATGCTTGGCGCGGCGCTAATTCTCACGGGCTGGAGTTATTCCAAGCTCATCGGCGGGCGCGGGGAGAAGAAGCCGTAAAAACTTGACAACGTCCGCGGCATGGAAATTATTTGCGTTTTTTACGGGTGGTAGCGCAGTTGGTAGCGCACGTGCTTTGGGAGCATGGGGTCGCGAGTTCGAGTCTCGCCCGCCCGATAAAAATTAGCTTGCCGAGCATTGCTAATTGCGCCGTTCATAGGATATTGTCAGGCGAGACTCGGACGAGCGAAGCGACCACAAAAGCGGCGAAGCCGGCTTTTGTGGAGAATAAATCGCGGAGCGATTTACCTGAAAGGCGAGACGCGCACCGCAGTGCGCGCGAGTTCAATTCGAGTCTCGCCCGCCCGATAAAAATTAGCTTGCCGAGCATTGCTAATTGCGCCGTTCATAGGATATTGTCAGGCGAGACTCGGACGAGCGAAGCGACCACAAAAGCGGCGAAGCCGGCTTTTGTGGAGAATAAATCGCGAAGCGATTTACCTGAAAGGCGAGACGCGCACCACTGTGCGCGCGAGTTCAATTCGAGTCTCGCCCAAAAATCAAAAAGAAAAAATCTCGCCCGCCCGATTTTTTTTGTAGCGCGATTTTTTGCGCTCGGCGCGGTTTACGCCTTTTCGGGGAGGGGCGCGGCGGGGCGCTTTACTTTGGGGAGGCGCTCGTAGAAGTTTTCGCAGCGGTCGATTACGTTGTAGAGATTTTTCGCCACTTTGCGTATGCTCTCGACAAGCTCAAGGTATGAAATCCCGACCTCGGCTATGCAGGTGCCGGCGTTGACGCGCGAAATATGCTCGCTCTCGATGAGGTCGAGAGTCTCCGACATTTCGCCCTTGAGCACTTTCGCGGTCTCGAGAAGCTCGGGCGATTTTGTCGCCAGAAGCTTGACCGACAGCGTCGCGAGCATTGAAAGCTTCGCGTGGAGCTCGTCGAATTCAGCCTCCGCCTCGGCGCTGAACTTGTATTTCTTGCGGCTGATATTTTCCATGATCAGCCTGATGTTCAGCGAAAGGTCGCCGATGCGCTCGGCGTCGTTGGTGCAGTGCAAGAGCAGGGGAATTTGCTCCGCCTCCTCCTCGGTAAGCTCGGTCAGCATGAGCTTGGCGAGGTATTCGGTGATGTCTTTTTGGCGAAGGTCGATGTCGCTCTCGTAGTCGTCGAGGTTGTCGAGAAGCTCGCGGTTTTCGTCGTCGTTTTTGTTGTAGATGCGCAGCGTAGCGTCGGCCATTTTCCACGACTTTTTCAGCATCTTGCGCAGCGCCGCGGCGGTCTGCGAAAGCGCGATCGACGGCGTTGAAAGGAAGTGCGGCTCGAGCCTCTTATACTTAATCTTTTCGTTCTTGAGCGGAATGGCGCGCTCGCAGATTTTCGCCATAAGGGGAATGGCGGGGATAAGGATTATCGTCGTGCAGACGTTGAAGAGCGTGTGGGCGTTCGCGATCTGGCGGGGCAGGTCGCCGCCGCCGGAAATCCATTCGACGCACTTGAAGAACACCGGCTCGCCGCCGGCGGTAATCCAGAACGTGCAAATTAAAATCGCCGCGCCGAAAACGTTGAAGAGCGTGTGCGCCATCGCCGCCTGCTTCGCGACCCTGTTGGCGGTTATCGCCGCGAGCTGCGCCGTTACGGTCGAGCCGATGTTCGAGCCGATAACGAGCGCGACCGCCGTATAAATGTCGACAAGCCCGCCCGCCCCGAGCGCGACGATTATGCCCGAGCAAACCGAGCTGCTTTGCGTGGCGATCGTCGCGACGATTCCTATCGCCATCGCCCCGAGAAGCGCGAGCGGCGGGATCACGCCGTCGACGGGCGCGCATTTGAACGTCTGGAAAATCTGCATGAACGCGGGGTCGTCGGAAAGTTTTTTCAGCTCGTCGCTCATGATGAACATTCCGAAGAACAGAAAGCCGAAGCCGAGAACGGTGCCGCTCCAGTTTGAGATGCTCCTGCGCGGCGCGAAGCTCAAGGCGAGCCCGATGATGATCGACGGCATGATGACTTGATAGATGTCGAACGCAACGAGCTGCGCGGTTACGGTCGTGCCGATGTTCGCCCCGAAGATAATCCCCATCGACTGCATAAGAGTCAGCAGCCCCGCGTTGACAAAGCCGATGACCATTACGGTCGTCGCCCCAGACGACTGCACGACCGCCGTCACAAGGCAGCCCGCGATTATCCCGACAAATCTGTTCGACGAAAAAAGCCTGAGAATCGAGCGCATTCTCTCGCCCGCGGCGCGTTGCAGACCCTCGCTCATCATCTTCATGCCGAAGATGAAAATCGCGAGCCCTCCGAGGAGGTTTAATATAAGGCTATCCATGGGAAAATATCGGTTGTTTGGCGCGCGCGCCTGCGCGGGCGCGGAGCGCGGGATAAAATAAATTGTCCTACGATAAAAAAATCGGGGCGCATTTCAAGCCATATCGCCCGATTTTTGACGTTGCCAATGGCTAAAACGCGATTTGCTCGGCGTCTTTCCAGAGGGCTTCTATGCCGTAAAGCCCGCGCTGCTGCGGCAGGAAGATGTGCGCCATAAAGTCGAACGCGTCGACGACAACCCAGCCGCTCGCGGTGTTGTAGTCGCGCCCGATCGCCTGCACGCCGAGGTCTTTTATCGCCTTTGACAGCTCGTTGGCGAGCGCGCGAAGATGCGGCTCGGAGTTCGCCGTCGCCACGATGAAATAGTTTGTGATGGGCGATTTTCCGCGCACGTCGAGCACCTTGATGTCCTCGGCTTTCTTTTCGTCGATCGCCTTGACGCACTTTAGGACGATATCGAGCGTGGGGTCGGCGCTCTTCCTGGCCGCCGATTTTTTCGCGGGGGCTTTTTTAGCCGCGGGCTTCTTTGCGGGCGCTTTGGCGGCTTTTTTGGGAGCCGTTTTCGCGGGGGCGGCTTTCTTTGCCGCCGTTTTCTTTGCGGGTTTCTTAGCCGCGGGTTTTTTTGCGGCCGATTTTGTCTTTGCGGTTTTTTCCATAGTCAAACGTTGTACAATTTATTTTCGACAATGTATTTTTCGACGGCGGGGTCGAGCATAAAGAGGTTTCTTTTTCCCGAGGCGAGGTCGGCGCGGATTTGGGTCGAGCTGTGGGGCATTGGCGCCAAGTCGAAAAATTCGACATTTACCCCGCTTGGAATTTTCGCGGTGTCGGCGGAGAACCCGTCGCGGCGCGCGCAGGCGAATGAGACGATTTTCGCAAGATCTCCGATATCGCGCCACTTCGCGAGCTTTTCGATGTGGTCTGCCCCGACGATCCAGCGAAGCTCCGCTTCGGGGAAGCGTTTTTTGAGGAGTTTTGCAGTGTCGATCGCGTAGCTTACGCCGCCGCGCTCGATTTCGCATTCGTCGATTTCATGCGGGAAGGGGAAGCGCGATAGCGCGATTTTAAGCATCGCGAGCCTGTGGCTTGCGGGGGTCGCCGTCGGGGCGTCGCGCAGGGGGGCTTGCCCCGCGGGAATGAACACGATTTTTTCGGCAGCGCCCGCCTCGACCGCCGCCTTTGCCAGCCCGATATGCCCGAGGTGCGGGGGGTCGAAGCTTCCGCCGAGGATTCCGATTTTCGTCTTGTGGGCGCGTTCCATTTTTACGGCAATCATAATAGGCGAACTTTTTTGCAAAAAAAAGCATAAATATTTTTCCGCTTTTCGCGGGCGGGGCTTCGGGGCGGGAATATTTTTCTTGAATCGGGGGCGGGCGCGGGGTAGAGGTTTTTGCGCAGTAGTTGTTAATTTATATAGGAGCATTTTTATGAAGGGAAAATCCGCGTTTTTCGCGTTGACGATTTTTGCGCTCTCGTGCCGTTTGGCGCTCGCGCAAGTTTTTACCGCCGCCGACGTCGAGCCGTCGTTCAAATACGGGGGCGAGGCGTTCGACAAGTCGAAGTGGGAAAAGACCGAGTCGGTCTTGAAAGACGATCCGCAAATTAAAATCACGCGCCGCGCGTACCGCTCGCCAGATTCGCTCCTCGAGCTTTCCATAACGATAAAGGAATTCCGCGAGTTCGACGTAGTCGAGTGGCTTTGCGAGTTTGAAAACGTCGGCTCTTCCGACACCGCCGTCGTCTCCGATTTGAAAAACCTCGACTGGACTTGGAAGATTCCGCCGGAACGTTCGCGCAACTTTTTTGTCCGCGCCCACAACGGCGGAAACATCAAGCTCGACGAGTTCGCGCCGATAAACCGCGAGGTCGGTCTGCGCAGCAAAGGCCGCTTCGAGATCGTCAACGACACCGGCAGGTCGAGCTGCATGCGTCTGCCGTTCTTCGCGGTCGACATCGACGAGCTCAACGGCTTTTTCATCGGCATAGGCTGGAGCGGCAGCTGGAAGGCGTCGGTAAACGTCGACGGCTTGGGGCGCGAGGTTTACACAAACCACGCCAATCCCAAGTGCGTTCTGCGCATAGACGCGGGGCACATGCGGACGAATTTCAAGCTATTCCCGAAAGAGAAAATCCGCACGATGTCGATGTTTGTCGCCAACAGGCGCGGCATTGACGCGTATGAGGCGCAGAACAGGCACCGCCGCTTCATGCTCAAATTCCATTCGCCGCTCGACGCCGACGGCAAGCTGATAAGAGCGCCGTTTTCTTACGCGTTCCACGGCTGCTGCCCCGAGAAAAAAATCCTCGCGGCGATTGAGCTCGCGAAAAAGCATAGCGCCCCGCTCGATCTTTGCTGGCTCGACGCGGGCTGGTACGGCCCCGACGTGGAGCGCCCCGAAAACCTCTCGCTGTTCGGCTGGTGGCAGCTGGCGGGGCATTGGCGCGTCAACCGCAAGCTGTTCCCCGGCGGATTAAAAAGAGTGTTCGACTTCGCGCACAAAAACGGAATGAAGTCCATGCTGTGGTTCGAGACAGAGCGCGCCGGAAACGACGCCCCCATAATCGCGGAAAAGCCCGAGTATTTTATGGAAGTCAAGGCGCCGAACAGAAGCATAAACCTTATGAAAATGGGCGACGCCGAACCCAACAAATACATCTTCGATACGGTCTCGAAACTGATGGACGAGGAAGAAATCGACTGCCTCCGCAACGACTTCAACTGCGACCCCACGCCCGCGTGGAAAAAGCTCGAGACGCCCGACAGAGTCGGGATACCCGAGATAAAATACATAACCGGGCTTTACAAGTTTTGGGACGCCCTGCGCGAACACAAAAAGGGAATGTTTATCGACAACTGCGCCTCGGGCGGGCGCAGGCTCGACTTCGAGCTCGCGGGGCGGTCGATGCCGCTTTGGCGCTCCGACACCCCCTGCGAGTATTCGTCCGAGTTCGACGAGGCGAACCAGCTGGCGGTTTTCTATCTTTCGCAGTGGCTGCCGCTGCACGCCTGCGGGGTAAAGTGCAGGTTCCACGACGAGTATTCCTATCTCAGCGGGCTCGCGGCGGGCATCGTTTTCGACTTCGACGACGACCACTTCAAGGAGGGCTTCATGGAAAAGCACGCCGAAATCCTGCGCAAGTGCAGGCGCATCGCCGACCTTTTCTATTTCGACATGTACCCGCTTGTCGAAAGCCCCGAGAACATGCGCGAGTGGTTCTCCTACCAGCTCTCCGATCCCGCGGGCGCGCGCGGTTGCGCGGTGGCTCTGCGGCGCAAATATAGCCCGATCGCGGAGAGGGTTTTGGAGCTTCGCGGGATCGACGAGTCCGCGCGGTATGAAGTCGAGGACTGGAACGGCAGGCGCTCGGTGGTTTCGGGCGCGGAGCTTAAGAATTTCCGCGTAAAGCTGGAAAAACCGCGCTCGTTCGCCGTTTTCTTCTATAAAAAGATATAGGGAGCGCGGTTTTTGTTTGCCAACGCCGACCGCGCGGGTAATATGCCGCGAAATTTTAATTGGATATAAATATGTCTTGGGAACGCTATAAAAAATACTATCTCGGGCTCGACCGCCTGGGATTTGGCATAGATATCAGCAGAGTCGATTTCGACGACGCATTTCTCGATTCCATGAAGGGGAAGATGAAGGCCGCTTTCGGCGCCATGGACGCGCTCGAGGGCGGGGCGGTCGCCAACCCCGACGAAAAAAGAATGGTCGGGCACTACTGGCTCAGGACGCCCGAGCTCGCCCCGACCCCCGAAATCAGGGGCGAAATCGTCGCGACCGTCGAGAAAATCAAGGCGTTCGCCAAGAAAGTCCACAAGGGCGAGATCGCCGGCGCGGACGGCAAATTTAAATATGTCCTTTGCATCGGAATCGGCGGCTCGGCGCTCGGGCCGCAGTTTGTCAGCGAGGCGCTCTCCTCGCCGCGCTCCGATAAAATGCAGGTGTTCTTCCTCGACAATACCGACCCCGACGGCTACGACCTCGTGTTCGACAAGCTGCGCGGCAAGCTCGGCAAGACGCTCGCGGTTGTCACGTCGAAATCGGGCGGCACTCCGGAGCCGCGCAACGCGATGATGGAAGCCATCGCCCGCTGGGAGGCCGCCGGGCTCGACTTCGCCAAGCACGCGGTGGTCACCACAGGCGCGAACAGCAAGCTTTACAATTTCGCGAAAGAGCGCGGGTTTATCGAATTTTTCCCGATGTGGGACTGGGTCGGCGGCAGAACGAGCGAGTTCGCCGCAGTCGGGCTCTTGCCCGCCGCGCTTCAGGGCATTAAGATAGACAAAATGCTCAAGGGTGCGGCCGACATGGACAAGGCGACCCGCAGCCATAAAATCCTCAAAAACCCCGCCGCGCTCCTCGCGCTTATGTGGTATAAATGCACCGGCGGAAAGGGTTTGAAGGATATGGTAATTCTTCCCTACAAAGACCGCCTGCTCCTGCTTTCGCGCTACTTGCAGCAGCTGATAATGGAGTCGCTCGGCAAGGAGCTCGACCTCGACGGCAACGTCGTGGAGCAGGGCATCTCGGTTTACGGAAACAAGGGCTCGACCGACCAGCACGCGTATGTCCAGCAGCTGCGCGACGGGGTAAACAATTTCTTCGCCACGTTTATCGAAGTTCTTTCCGACCGCGCGGGCGCGAGCCCCGAAGTGGCGTCGGGCGAGACCAGCGGCGACTATCTTCAGGCGTTCCTGCTCGGCACGCGCGAGGCGCTCTCGGCGAAAAACAGGGAGAGCATAACGATCACCGTCGGCGACTGCTCGCCGCGCTCGGTCGGAATGCTTATCGCGCTGTTCGACAGAACCGTGGGCTTCTACGCGTCGCTCGTGAACATAAACGCCTACCACCAGCCCGGCGTGGAAGCCGGCAAAAAGGCGGCGGGGCATATTCTCGAAATCAAGTCGAAAATTCTGGGCGCGCTCTCCGACAAGCCCAAAAATGTCGATGAAATTGCCCGCGAAATAAAGCTTGAAAACGAAACCGAATTGGTGTTTAAAGTTCTCATTCACCTCGTATCGAACGCGTCAACGGGAGTCGCTGTGGCTTCCGGGGCGGGCTTCGACAGAACTTTTATAAAAACTAAATAGACATGAAAGCAGTATCCCTATCTCTCAAAATCCTCGCAATCTTGGCGGCGGCGTTCGCCGTCTATGCGTGGCAGGATATCCGCGGCAAAATAAGCGCGGCGGAATCCCACATGAAAGACGTCCCCGGCGCGACGATCGTGGAAAAAGCTCCGAAAGTTCCGGGGCTTCTCAAGAAAATCGCCGAGCAGGAAAATAAAATTAAAAACACAAAAGACCTGCTCACAAAGAGCGAAGCCGAGTTGCAGGCGACAAATTCCGAGCTCGAAGCCGAACGCCGCAAGAGCATCGACGCCAACGCGGAAATCGTCAAGAACAAGGCGGAAATCCGCACGCTCAACGCGTCGCTCGCCGAGTCCAAGCAGAAAATCACCAAAAAGGATTCCGAGATCGAGGGTCTGCGCCGCGAGATCATCTCCACAAAGGCAATGCTCGCCCAGAGCGGAGAGGTTGACGAACTGAAAGAAAAAGTTTCCGCGCTCGAAAGCCAGCTCAACACGAAAACCCAAGCCCTCGCCGACGCCGAGAAGAGAATCAAAACTCTCGAGGCTTCCGAAGTCGTCGAAGTTGTCGAGACCGACGCGGCGGGCAACAAGGTCGTAAAGAAAGTCCTCAAGACCCCTTACGAGCCTAAGGGCGATATCGCGACAGTCCTCAAGTTTGACGCGGGCAAGGCGCTTCTCGTCATCAACAGGGGCGAAAAGGCGGGCGTGAAAAACGACCAGAAAATTCAGCTCAAGCGCGAGGGCGTCCTCGTTTCCGAGATCGTCGTGCAAGAGGCGAAGGACGACTTTGCCGTCGCGTTCGTAAACCGCAATGTCGGAATTCCCGAGACTATCGAAGTCGGCGATTTGCTCGAGCTTGCCGTCGCGGCTGCCCCCGCGCCCGAGGCTGCCGCCCCCGCCGAAAAGAAGTCTGACGACGAAGAAGGCGCAGCCCCCGCGGCTCCCGCCGAGAATACCGAAAACGCGCACCCCGGCGCAGCGGAGGCGTAGGCTTTTAGATGAAAAAGCTTTTTATCGCCGCCATTTTTGCCGCGCTCGCGGCGTTGCTGTTCGGCTGCGAATCGACCTCGAGCAAGCCCTCGCGGTTGCCGTCGCGCCAGACGGACGGCGGCGATTTGCCGTGGGCAAAACCCGCCCAGTGGGAGGGCGGCCTGCCCGGAATGGGCGGCGTGGGAAACCCGACAAGATACTAATCTTTTCCGCGCAATCCTCTCAAAAAAAACGCTTTCATTTCCACGCGCCGCTTGGCGCGTTTTTTATTGTTTGGTCGGTTGTTTCGTTTTACAAAAAAAGACGCCCGATTGTTCTGGCGTCCTTTTTGCAAAGTTAAATTTTGCGTTTACGAAATCTGTTTTAACTTGTTTTTAAGGTCTTCTTTCGTCGTCATTCCGCATACGCCGACACGCTGACCCTTGCGGAAGAAGATGATTGTCGGCACCGCGTTTACGCCGTATTGCTGGGCGATCTCGGGCGATACGTCGACGTCGACCTTGCAGATTAGCGCGGAGTCTCCGACTTCTTCGGCGAGCGCGTCGATCGTCGGGCCGAGCATTTTGCACGGGCCGCACCACGGCGCCCAGAAATCTACCAGAACGGGCTTGTCGGCTGAAATTGTCGAGCTGAAATTGGACGAATCCAAATGCAATACCTTGTTGGACATTTTTTATATCTCCTTATTTTTATTTATCAATAACTATCATGATCGCGAAAGCTATCGCGACCGCCGCCGCGACGAAATCGACGGCAACCGAAAATATCGACGGGGCTTCGTCTTTCTTAACTTCAGCCGCTTGGGCGGGCGCGGTTTGCGCGGGGGCTGCGTATTTGACCTTCGGCGCAGCGACAGCCTTTGGAGCGGCGGGATTTGCTGCGTGGGCAGCCGCGGGCTTTGCTGCGGGGGCAGCCGCTACTGCGGGCTTCGCCACGGGAGCCGCGGGAACTTCGACCGGTTCGGGCTTTGCTATCGGGGCTGCGGGGGCTGCGGCGGGTTCAGCCGCAGAGGGGGCGGCGTCCGCGGGTATGCGAATCGTCGGGGCGGGAGCCGCTTGGGGGAAGGGTTTTTCGGGGGTTGTTTCGTCTGGCATAATTTTTTGCGTTTAAATTCCTGTCGTATGCGAAGAACGCATTTGAACAAAAGTATCCCGATTTCTTTTCCGTTTTCAAGCTTTTTTATGTTGATTTAAAGGCGCGGTTTTGGAAAATTCGCGCAATGATAATTGATATGGAAGTGAAAGCTCTCGCCGACGACATCGAGCGCCGCGCGGGGTATCTATGGAGGTTTCTTTGACGTCCCTGCCAAAACCGCAGAGATAGCGGAGCTCGAGGGAAAAATGGCGTCGCCCGATTTTTGGGACAATCAGGCTAAGGCGCAGGAGGTCGTCTCGCGGCTGGCGAGGCTGAAGTCTCTCGTGGCGCCGCAGGGAGAGCTAAAAAAGCGCGTGCAGGATCTCGCCGCGCTGTTCGAGCTCGCGGAGGAGTCCGAGCAGGACGACGCGCTCGCGGCGGAGCTCGCCAGCGAGGCGCGCGATCTCGCGGCGTATCTGGACAAAATAGAAATAGAGTCGTTTTTGAGCGGGCCGCTCGACTCGTCGAACGCGATTATGACAATCCACGCCGGCGCGGGCGGAACCGAGAGCTGCGACTGGGCGGAAATGCTTTTTAGAATGTACTCGCGGTGGGCGGAGCGGCGCGGCTTCAAGACCGAAATCGAGGACGTTCAGGACGGCGAGGAAGCGGGGTTTTCGCGCATAACTTTCAGGCTCGTCGGAGCGAACGCCTACGGCTACTCGAAGGCGGAGCGCGGCGTCCACAGGCTCGTGCGCATCAGCCCGTTTGACGCCAACAAGCGCCGCCATACATCGTTCGCGTCGGTCGACGTAATCGCGGAAATCGAGGACGACATCGACATGGACATCAAGGAGGAGGACTTGAAAATCGACACCTACCGCTCGAGCGGCAAGGGCGGGCAGCACGTCAACAAGACCGAGAGCGCCGTGCGCATAACGCACCTGCCGACGGGGATTGTAGTCGCGTGCCAGAACGAGCGTTCGCAGTTTAAAAACAAGGCGAGCGCGATGAAAATTCTCAAGAGCCGCCTCTACGAAAAGCTGCTCGACCAAAAGCGCGCCGAAATGGACAGGTTCTACGGCGAAAAGGGCGAGATCTCGTGGGGCAACCAAATCCGAAGCTACGTTTTCCAGCCCTACCAAATGGTGAAGGATCTGCGCACAGGCGCCGAGACAGGCAATCTGCAGGCGGTCATGGACGGCGACATCGATCTTTTCATCAACGCGTGGCTGCGCGCGGGCGGGCCCACGAGCCGCAACAAAAATTATTCCGACGACCTCTAATTTGCCGCAAAAAAAACGCCTCCGACTGCGAAAAGTCCGGGGCGTTTTTTTTGTGTCCGCGCTTTGCTTTGCCTTATTGCGGGAGCGTCTGCGAGAGCACCTCGGGCGACATCTCGTAAACGCCGACGGGAGTTGCGGGGCCCGTCATTTCGATGTCGAAGTCGGGCGAAATTTTTATCGAGAGCAGCCCGCCGCGCATGTGGACGGTGATGTCGCCGCCGCAGAGCCCGAGCTTGTGCGCGACCGCCGCCGCCGCGCTCGAGCTGCTTCCCGAGGCGAGCGTGTATCCCGCGCCGCGCTCCCAAATTTCTATGCGGATATTCGCGCGGTCGAGAACTTGCAGGAACTGGACGTTTGTCCTGTTCGGGAAAAGCGAGGTCATGTTCTCAATTTTTGAACCGATCTCGTGCGCGATTTCGGGCGAGACGCTTTCCATTGGAAGCACGCAGTGCGGGTTGCCGACCGTCGCGCAGCAGTATTTATAAGTCTTGCCGCCGATTTCAAATTCGCGGTTTATCACCTCGCCGGAGTCGCCGCGGACGGGGATTTTCGCCGCCTCGAAGCTGACGCGCCCCATCTGCACCGAGATTTTTTTGCCGCCCTCCGACACCGCGCATTTGACGATTCCTCCGAGCGTCTCGACGGTGAACGGAGCGTTTTCAGCCACGCGCTTTGTGTCGAAAAGATAGCGCGAAAAAATGCGCAGACCGTTGCCGCTCTTTTCGGCTTCCGACGCGTCGGGGTTGATTATCCTGAGCGCGAAGTCGGCTTTGCCGGACTTTTCCGGCCGAACAAAATTCCGTCGGAGCCGAGCCCGAAGTTGCGGTGGCAGATTTTTATTATGTCGCCGTCGGCGGGCAGCCGCGGGCAGTCCGCGGGGTCGAGGACGAGATAGTCGTTTCCTAGCGCGTGGTATTTCGAGAATTTCATATCGGCGGGATAGCGTGGGCATTGGCGCGGCTTTTTCAAGTTTTTTCCGCTTTTGAAATATTTGACAGCCCCGCGCGAAACGCTACGATATGCGGCTTTATTTATGGACATTTCAGCACAGATAATCGGGGGGCGCAAAATTTCAGCCTCCGAAGCGCTGGAGCTCGCCGCGGCTCTCCCGCTCGACGCGCTTTGCGCCGAGGCCGACAAAGTGCGCTCGCATTTTCTCGGGAAAAAAGTGGACACCTGCGCGATCATGAATGCGCGGTCGGGCAGGTGCTCGGAAAACTGCAAGTGGTGCGCGCAGTCGGCTGCGTATTCGACGGGCTGCGACATTTACGGATACGTCTCGCCCGAGGCCGCGCTCGAGCGCGCCAAAGAGGCGGCGGCGCGCGGCATACGCAGGTTCTCGCTCGTCACGAGCGGCAGGACGGTCTCCGACGCCGATTTGAAGGGCGTCTGCGAAGCGTTCCGGCTGATGTCGAGGGTCGGCGCGATTGAGCTTTGCGGCTCGTTCGGGCTTCTTAAAAAAAGCCAGATCGCGCTTCTTAAAGAGGCGGGAATGACGCGCCTTCACTGCAATCTCGAGACCGCGCCGTCCTACTTTCCCAAGCTTTGCACGACCCACACGATCGCCGACAAGCTCGCGACGATCGCCGCCGCGCGCGAGGCCGGAATGTCGATTTGCAGCGGCGGAATAATCGGAATGGGCGAGACCCGCGCGCAGCGCGCCGAGCTCGCCGAGACGCTCTCTAAAATCGAAGCCGACTCCATTCCCGTCAACATTCTCCAGCCGATAAAAGGCACTCCGCTTGAAAACACCCCGCCGCTGCCGACCGACGAAATCTTGGCGGCGTTCGCGATTTTCAGGCTCCTGAACCCGCGCGCGCACATACGCTTCGCGGGCGGGCGCGCCGCGATCCGCGGGGCGCAGGAAAAGGCTTTGCGATCGGGCGTCAGCGCGGTTTTGATGGGCGACATGCTCACGACCGTCGGCTCGTCGGTCGAAGAAGATTTCAAAATGCTCACGCGCCTCGGCTATGAATTTTAGCGAGCTTCAAGAATACGACCGCCTGCACGTCTGGCACCCCTATGCGTCGATGAAAAACCCTCCGCGCCCGTATTGCGTGGAGTCCGCAAGCGGCGCGGTCTTGACGCTCGCAGACGGCAGGAAAGTCGTCGACGGAATGTCGTCTTGGTGGGCCGTCGCCTACGGATACCGCAACCCGAAAATCGACGCGGCGGTCAAGGCGCAAATCGAAAAAATGAGCCACGTCATGTTCGGCGGGCTGACGCACGAGGGCGCGGTGAAGCTCGCGAAAAGCCTCGTCGAGATGGCGCCGAAAAATCTCGACAGGGTGTTTTTCTGCGATTCGGGCTCGGTGTCGGTCGAAGTCGCGATGAAGATGGCTCTCCAGTTTTGGCGCGCGCGGGGGGATTCCAAAAAAACGAAGTTCGCGACCGCCCGCGGCGGCTACCACGGCGACACTTGGCACGCGATGTCGGTCTGCGACCCCGTCAACGGAATGCACTCGCTTTTTTCGGGCGGGCTTCCGATAAACTTTTTCGCCCCGCGCCCCGAAATAAAATTCGGCGGCGAGTGGAACGCGCGCGACATCGCCCCGATGCGCGATCTTCTGCGCGAACATTCGGGCGAGATCGCCGCGGTGATAATCGAGCCGATCGTGCAGGGCGCGGGCGGAATGCGGTTTTACCACCCGCAGTATCTGCGAGAGCTTAGCGCGCTTTGCGACGAATTTTCCGTTCTGCTGATTCTCGACGAAATCGCGACGGGCTTCGGTCGGTCGGGAAAAATGTTCGCGTGCCAATGGGCGGGCGTCGAGCCCGACATAATGTGCCTCGGAAAGGCTCTCACGGGCGGGTATATGAGCTTCGCCGCGACCCTCGCGAGCGGCGAAGTCGCCGACGCGATCTCCGAAAGCGTCGTCGGTTTATTTATGCACGGGCCCACGTTTATGGCGAACCCCCTCGCCTGCGCCGCCGCGAACGCCGCGGTGGAAATCGCGCGCGAGGGCTGGGTTTTGGGGAAAGTAGCGAAGATTCAAAACCGCCTGCGCGAGGCTCTGGAACCGCTCGCCTCGCGCGGAAGCGTCGCCGACGTCCGCGTGCTCGGGGCGATAGGCGTCGTCGAGATGAAAGAAAATATCGACGTTCCCGCGATACAGAAAGAGCTCGTGGAGCGCGGCGCGTGGCTTCGCCCGTTCGGAAAGCTTTTGTACACGATGCCGCCCTACATAATTTCCGACGGCGAGCTTGACACCCTGCTTTCGGCGGTGTCGGAGGTTGTGAAGTAGGCGATGTTCGGTTTCGGGGAAAGGCTAAAAAATCTTTCGGACTCTCTTGCGCTGCGCAAGACGGAGAGCGAAAGCGCGTTCGGCGGGTTTATTTTTAGCGGCGGCGGGAAGCTCGTAAACTTCGCCTCGAACGACTATCTCGGCGTTTCCTCGCGCCTCGATTGGCAGGGGGAATTTTTGCGCGCCCTCGCGGAAAAAGGCGGCGGATATTTTATGGGCTCGGGGTCGTCGAGGCTTCTCGGGTGCAACGCCGAGGCGTTCGCGCAGTTTGAGAGCTTCGCCGCTAAAGCGTATTCCGTGGCGGCGGGCGAAAGGCGCGCGTGCCTATTTTTCAACTGCGGATACCACGCAAACGCGGGAATTCTCCCCGCGCTCGCGACCCCGCGCGACCTGATAATCGCCGACAAGCTTTCCCACGCGAGCCTTATCGACGCTCTCAGGCTTTCCCCCGCGAAGTGGCTTCGCTATCCGCACGCCGACATGGAGGAGCTCGACAAAATTTTAACGCGCCGCCGCGCCGAGTTTGAAAACGTTTTTATCGCGACGGAGTCGGTGTTCAGCATGGACGGCGACGTTTCCGACATCGCCGCTCTTGCCGAAATCAAGAAGCGCCACGACGCGTTTTTGTACATAGACGAAGCGCATTCCTTCGGTGTGTTCGGCGCGCGCGGGCTAGGGCTTTGCGCTGGCTCTGGCAGACTCGCGGACGTCGATTTGGCGATGTGCACGCTCGGCAAGGCGGCGGGCGGCGAGGGCGCGTTTGCGGTGTGCTCGCCCGAGACGCGCGAAATGCTCGTCAACAAATGCCGCACTTTTATATATTCCACCGCGGTCGCGCCGATCGCGCCGATGTGGGCAAAGTTCGTTCTCGAAAAAATTTTTTCAATGGACGCGGAAAGGCGCAAGCTCGCCGAGCTTGCCGAAATCTTTAGAAAGAACGCCCCGTCGGCGCTCGGAACCTCGCAGATAGCGCCGATCGTCGCGGGCGAAAATTCGCGCGCGCTTGAAATCTCGGCGAAGCTTCGCGAAAGGGGGTTTTGCGTTCCGCCTGTCAGGCACCCGACAGTCCCGCAAGGGACGGCGCGGCTCAGGTTTTCGCTCTGCGCTTCGCACGACGCCGAAAGCGTCGCCGAGGCCGCGGCGCTCGCGCAAAAGCTTGCGGAGGGCGCGCGGTGAAGTCGCGGTGGATTGTGAAAAACTCGAACCCGCGGCTTCTTGTTTTTTTCTGCGGGTTCGGGGTTTCGCCAAAAATTTTATCGGCGGTTTCGCTCCCGCGCGGGTACGATTTAATCGCGTTTTACGACTACCGCGGTTTTGAATTTGAAGCCGACTTTTCGGCGTATTCCGAGGTGTCCGTCGTGGCGTGGTCGTTCGGCGTTTGGGCGGCGGATTTTTGCGCGGAAAAAATCGGCCCGTGCGCAAGGCGCGTCGCCGTAAACGGCTCGCGCCGCCCCGTCGACGATTTGTTCGGGATACCGAAAGCCGTCTTTGAAGCGACCGCCGAAAACTTCGACGAAAAAAAATCCGAAAAATTTTTTAGGCGAATTTGCGGCGGCGCGCGCGCCCTCGCGGGCTTGGCGGAATTTCTCGAGCCGCGCCCCGCGCGGGAGCTGGAAGAGGAGCTCGCGTTTTTGGGCGCGGCGTTCGCGCGGGAAGCTCCGCGCCAGACGCGCTGGGACGCCGCGATAGCTTCGCGCGGAGACGCGATTTTCCCGATAGAAAATTTGCGAAGAGAGTGGGGCGGCATGCTGCGTGAGACCGGCGGCGCGCATTTTAACATCGAGGCGTTTTCCCTCGCGTTCGCGGCGGCATGCCCGCGGCCGTCGGCGGCGGGAAGGAGTTTTGAAAAGTCCGCCGGCACATATCGGCGGGCGGCGTTCGAGCAGGAGAAAATCGCGGGTCGCCTTGCGGATCTCGCGAAAAAATATTCCGAAAAATCGCTTCCGAAAAAAATCTTGGAAATCGGCTGTGGCACGGGGCTTCTTACGGAGAAAATCGCCGCGCTCTTTCCGGATTCGCGGATAATTTTAAACGACATCTCGCCCGAGATGTGCCGCCGCTCGTCCGCGTTTTGCCCATCGCGCGCGTCGGTCTTGGCGGGCGACATTTCTTCGGCGGAAATTCCGGTCGGCGTTGACATGGTTTTGTCGGCGTCGTGCCTGCAGTGGGTGGAAAATCTCGAAGGGCTGTTTTGCTCGCTTTCCTCGCGGCTTCCCTCGGGGGCGGTTTTCGCGTTCTCGACATTCGGCGAAAAAAATTTCTCCCAGATACGCGAGCTTGAGGGCGCGGGGCTTTGCTACCGAAGCGTCGGAGAGCTGCGCGGGCTGCTCACGCGCGCGGGCTTTAGAGTTATTGAAATTTTTGAAAATACAACCGATGTGCGCTTCGGCTCGCCGCTCGAAGTATTGAAACACATCAAGGCGACGGGCGTAAACGGCGCCTTTGCGTCGTTCTGGACGCCCGCGAAACTGCGCGATTTTTCCGCCCGCTACCGCGCGGGCTTCCCGCTCGAAGGCGGCGTCGCCCTGACATACAATCCGATTTTCGCGGTCGCGGAAAAAATCTGAAGCCCGCGCGAAATGCCCGCGTGTTGTGTTGACTTTTCGCGCGCTTTTTATAGATTTTTCGGCGTTTTTTAGCATGAAATTTTTTGTAAGCGGAACCGACACCGACATCGGAAAAACCGTCGCGACAGGCTGGCTCGCGCGCCGCTACGCCGCGCGCGGGCTGAGCGCCATAACCCAGAAACTCGTCCAGACGGGATGCAGGGGCGCATCGATAGACATTCTCGAGCACAGGCGGATAATGGGCGTCGGATTAACGCCGTTCGACGAGTCGTCGCTGACGTGCCGCTACGTGATGGGCTACCCCGCCTCGCCGCACATCGTCGCGAAAATGGAGGGGGTAAAGCTCGATTTTGACGCCCTCGCGCGCGACACCGCCGAGCTTGAAAAGAGTTTCGACGTCGTGCTCGTCGAGGGCGCGGGCGGGCTTATGGTGCCGCTTGACGAAAATTTTCTTACGATAGATTATATCAAAAAATACGATTTGCCGCTTTGGCTTGTGGCGCCCTCTAAGCTCGGGAGCCTCAACCACGCGCTGCTTTCGCTCTCCGCTGTGCGCTCTCGCGGGATTGAGCTCGCGGGCGTCGTTTACAACACTTATCCGCCCGCGCCGCCCGAGATTGAAAACTCCACGCGCGAATTTTTGGCGGAGCATCTTAAAAAATATTTTCCGAAAGCGGAGCTTCTTGACATGGGGAAAGTGAATGAGGCGCGAAAAAAAATACTCGGCGGTTTTGTTTGATTTGGACGGGACGCTCGTTAGCAACTACTGCGCGATACACCGCTGCCTTTGCGCGTGCTTCGAGGAGTTCGGCGTGCCGCCGCCCGACTACGACACCGTTTTCAGGACTGTCGGCGGCTCGATTTTGATAACGATAAAAAAGCTGCTCGCCCCGCACGGCAAGGAGAGCCTCGCCGACGAGATAGGCGCGCGCTACATTCCGCTTTTCCCGAAATATATTTTCGACGGGCTCGAGGCGATGCCGCGCGCGGAAGATCTGCTGAAAGCCCTCCGCGCGAGGGGAATTAAGCTCGCGTGTTTTACGAACAAGCAGCAGGACGGCGCCGAGGCGATTCTCTCGCGGCTCGGGCTCGACAAGTATCTCGACGCGGTCGTCGCGACGACTCTTCACTCTCCGCGAAAGCCCGACAGGGCGTTTACAGAGCGCGCCCTTTCCGAGCTTGGCGCGGACGCTTCCGAGACTCTCGGCGTGGGGGACTCCCCTTACGACTATCTCGCCGCGCGCGTTTGCGGGCTCGACAGCGCGCTCGTTTCGACGGGCGGCGATTCGCGCGAGGTTCTCGCCGAGAAATGCCCCGAGGCGCTCGGCGTGTTCGGCGGCTTCGAGGAGCTCGCGGCGGAAATTTTCGGGATTGCCATTTGAGAGCCGCCCCCGATAATCGACCGAAAAAATGGACGACGGCACCGACGTAAAAATAACAGGCGTTGTTGAGCGCATAATTTTCTTCAACGAGGAAAATTTTTACTGCGTCGCGTCCATGCGCCCCGAGGGCAAAACGCGCGGCGAGCCGATAACGATTGCAGGCTCCATGCCGTCGCTCCAGTGCGGCGAGACCGTCGAGGTCGTCGGCAAGTGGCGCTCGTCGGCTTACGGCAGGCAGATAAAGGTCGAAAAATTTTCCTCGCGCCTGCCGTCCGAGGTTTACGGCATCGAGAAATTCCTCGGCTCGGGGCTTGTGGAGGGCATCGGCGCGGGCTTCGCGAAAAAAATCGTCGCAAAGTTCGGCGCGGACACGCTCAAAATAATCGACACCGAGTCGGCGCGCCTGACGGAAGTCAGGGGCATAGGAAAAGAGCGCGCGCGCAAAATAAAAAAATCGTGGGACGAGTGCGCGGCGCTTCGCTCGATTGCCGTCGCGCTGCGCGTCTACGGAATCGGAATGTCCGCGTGCGTGAAAATCATGAAGCGCTTCGGCGGCGACGCGGCGAGAATCGTCCGCGAGGAGCCTTACACTTTAATGCGCGAAATCGACGGCATCGGATTTAAGACCGCCGACAAAATCGCGCTGAACATCGGAATCCCGAACGAGAGCCGCGAGCGCATCGAGGCGGGGCTTCTGCACTGCGTCGGCGAGGCGGAGGACGAGGGGCACACCTGCGTTCCGTCGGGCGAGCTTGTCGCGAAAGCCGCGGCGATGCTCGGGGTTGACGCGTCGAAGTGCGCGGAGGCTCTCGGCGCGCTGGTGGCGGACTCGCGCCTGAAATACGCGCTCGACGGATTTTTGCAAAGCCCGCCGCTCGACTACGCCGAGAGGCGCATCGCTTCGCGGCTTAAAAGCATAAGCGCGGCGCCCTCGTCTCTGCCGCCGATAAAGGCGGACGCCGCCGCGCGCTGGGCTGAAAACGCCGCCGAGTTCGAGTTCGCGCCCGAGCAGACCCGCGCGATTGTCGAAGCTTTGCGCAACAAAGTCTCGGTGATAACCGGCGGGCCCGGCACCGGAAAGACGACGATCCTGCGCGCGCTTTGCGAAATTTTGAGAATGAAAAAAGTGCGGCCTGTTCTCGCCGCGCCGACGGGCAGGGCGGCGCAGAGAATGTCGGAGGCGTCGGGCGTCGAGGCGAAAACGATACACAGGCTTTTGGGCTACGAGGACGGCAAGTTCGCGCACAACGAGTTTAAGCCCCTGAACGCGCAGTTCGTGGTTCTCGACGAAGCCTCGATGCTCGACACAAAGCTCGCCTCGTCGGTGCTCTCCGCCGTCCCCGACGGCGCGCACATCGTGTTTGTCGGCGACACCGACCAGCTCCCGAGCGTCGGGGCGGGCAACGTTTTGAAAGACATCATCGCGTCGGAAAAATTTTCGGTCGTCAGGCTCGGGCGGATTTTCAGGCAGGGCGAGCGCAGCGGGATTGTCGCGGCGGCTCGCGCGGTTCTTGGAGGCTCGGACTCCACCGCGGACTTTCCCCCGACGCCGATAAATTTCGCCGACCCCAAGCGCGACGTAAATTTCATCGACGCGCCCGATCCCGACTCTTGCATCGCCGCGTGCGTGGCGCTCGCGCGCGACAAGCTTCCGCGCTGGTATGGGGCTTCCGCTGCCGCCGACGCGCAGGTTCTCGCGCCGATGCACAAGGGAAGCGCGGGAATTGAGAGCTTCAACGCGGCGCTAAAAAGCGCGCTCAACCCGCGCCCGGGCGCGACGCTCGGCAGGTTTTCGGTCGGCGACAAAGTCATGCAAACGCGCAACAACTACGACCTCGACATCTTCAACGGCGACATGGGGCGCGTCGCGCGCGTCGCGGGCGACTCCGCGGGGATTGTCGTGGATTTCGACGGGCGCATGGTCGGGGTCTCGCGCTCGGACATGTCGGATTTGCAGACCGCCTACGCGATCAGCATACACAAGTCGCAGGGGAGCGAATTTCCGATCGTGATTTTGCCGCTTTTAAGGCAGCATTTCGTGATGCTCCAGCGCAATCTTCTATACACCGCGCTGACGCGCGCGCGCGGCAAGGTCTTTGTGGTCGGCGACGAGTTCGCGTGGAAGGCGGCGGTCAAGAACGCGCGGTCGCTGCGCCGCAGAACGTGTCTTAAGGAAAGGATCGTGGTGTCATGGGCGTAAAAATTTTCAATCTCGAAAAGTCGCGCTACGAGACCGAGCGCGTGTGCGCCGAGGGCGCGATGAAATTTATCTACGGCACGCGGCTTGGCGCGCTTTCGGCGTTCGCGCTGTTTTCGCGCGCGTTCTTTTCGCGGCTCGGCGGCTTGTGGGCGGACTCCCCGCGCAGCCGAAAGGCCATCGCGCGCTTCGCCGCCGACAACAACATCGACGTATCGGAGTTTAAAAATCCGCCGGCGTCGTTCAGAACTTTCAACGACTTTTTTACGAGGGAGCTCGCGGACGGCGCGAGGCCCCTCGCCTTGCCCGGCGATCCGCGCGCCATCTCGTTCCCGTGCGACGGCAGGCATTTGCTCGCGCGGAACGTTTCGCTCGCCGACGTTTTCTACGCGAAAGGCTCGCGCTTCGACCTCGCGAAATTTTTGGGCGACCCCAAGCTTGCGGCGCGTTTCGACGGCGGCTCGATGCTGATATCGCGCCTTAGCCCCGCCGACTACCACAGGTTCCACTATCCGTTCTCGGGCGAGATCGCCGCGCGCAAGCTTGTCAAAGGTTCGCTTTATTCGGTTAGCCCGCTCGCGCTCTCGCGCAGGCTTTCGATTCTCTGGGAGAACAAGCGCGTTTTAAACCTCGTCGATTCCGAGGCGTTCGGGCTTTGCGCGTTTGTGGAAATCGGCGCGACGAACGTGGGCTCGATTGAAAACTTCGGCGCCATCGGCGCGAGGGTCGAGCGCGGCGAGCAGGCGGGTCTTTTCAGATTTGGCGGCTCGTGCGTTGTCAGCGTTTTTCCGCCCGAGGCGAATATCGAGTGGAACGGGGTTCTCGCGGAAAAGAGCGCGGAGGGGGTGGAGTGCTACGCGCGGGTGAACACGCTCGCGGGGCGCGCGCGCTGAGGCGCGTTATTATATATAGTGCGCGCCCCATGTGCCAATTGTCGCGCGCGCTGTGCCAGAATGTCGCATTGGTTTGGGCGCGCGGGGCGCAGGGCGGATAGGCGCGTTTTAATAAGCTTATGTATTTTAGCTTGATGCGAAAACTTTCCGCGTTCTGGCACGCGGTGTGCTTATAAAAAGGCATATGAGCAAAATATTAGGCATTGATTTAGGAACGACAAATTCCTGCATGGCAGTAATGGAAGGCGGCGAAAGCACCGTCATTCCCAACCGCGAGGGCGGCAGAACGACGCCGTCGGTAGTGGCATTTACAAAATCGGGCGAAAGACTGGTTGGACAGGCGGCAAAGCGCCAGGCGATAACCAATCCGAAGAACACGATTTTTTCGGCAAAGCGCCTTATCGGGCGCAAATATTCGGAAGTGCGCGAAATGGCTGAAAAGCTTCCGTACAAGGTCGTCGAGGGCCCGAACGGGGCTGCGATGATCGAGTGCGAAGTCGGCGGCAAGACCGAAAGGTTTTCGCCCGAGCAGATTTCCGCGATGGTTCTGCAGCAGCTGAAAGCCGACGCGGAATCGTATCTGGGCGAGAAGATCACCGAGGCGGTCATCACCGTCCCCGCGTATTTTAACGACGCCCAAAGGCAGGCGACGAAAGACGCCGGCACGATCGCCGGGCTCGACGTCAAGCGCATCATCAACGAGCCGACGGCGGCGTCGCTCGCATACGGGCTCGACAAAAAGAACGACGAGACGATCGCCGTTTACGACCTCGGCGGCGGAACGTACGATATTTCAATTCTGGAAATCGGCGACGGCGTGTTCGAGGTCAAGGCGACCAACGGCGACACGCAGCTGGGCGGCGACAACTGGGACTCCGCGGTCATGGATTGGCTGATCGACACTTTCAAGAAAGAAAACGGCATCGACCTTCGCAACGACCCAATGGCGCTCCAGCGCTTGAAGGAAGAGTCCGAAAAGGCGAAGATCGCGCTCTCGTCGGCGCAGGAGACGGACATCAACCTGCCGTTCATCACAGCCGACGCGTCCGGGCCGAAGCACCTTAACGTGAAGCTGACGCGCGCAAAGCTCGAGCAGCTGACCGACGCTCTCATTCAGCGCACGATTCCGCCGTTCGAGGCGTGCCTGCGCGACGCGGGGCTTTCAAAGTCGGACATAAACGAGCTTGTTCTCGTCGGCGGCATGACGCGCATGCCCAAGGTTGTGGAAATCGCCGACAGGCTCGCGGGCAAAGAGGCGCACAAGGGCGTCAACCCCGACGAGGTTGTCGCGCGCGGCGCGGCGATACAAGGCGGCGTCCTGCAGGGCGACGTTCGCGACGTCCTGCTTCTCGACGTCACCCCGCTTACGCTCTCGATTGAAACTGCGGGCGGCGTCTCGACCCCGATGATCGAAAGGAACACCACAATTCCCAAAAAGGCGTCGCAGATTTTCTCGACGTACTCCGACAACCAGACCGCGGTCGATATCCGCGTGCTTCAGGGCGAGCGCCCGATGGCACGCGACAACAAGCTTATCGGCAACTTCAGGCTCGACGGCATCGCGCCCGCGCCGAGGGGTCTGCCGCAGATCGAGGTCACATTCGACATCGACGCGAACGGCATTCTCAACGTTTCGGCGAAGGACAAGAGCACCGGCAAGGAGCAGAAAATCACGATCACCAACAGCAGCGGCCTGAGCAAAGACGAGGTTGAAAAGCTCCGCAAAGAGGCTGAACTGCACGCGGCCGAGGACAATCTCCGCAAGGAGACCGCCGAAGCCCGCAACGAGCTCGACAACATCGTCTACCAGACGCAAAAGCAGGTGTCCGAGGCGGGCGCGAACTTGCCCGCCGACGCGAAGTCCGCTCTCGAGGCGGAGATCGCCGAGGCGAAGAAAGTTCTCGACAAGTCCGACGCCTCCAAGGACGAGCTCAAGGGCGCGATCGACAAGATTATGAAAGTTCTGCAGGACAACGCCCAGAAGCTGCAGCAGGCGGCGCAGGCACAGGCGGGCGGCGCGGCGGCGGGGGCTGCGGGCGCGCAGCAGCAGGCTTCGCAGGAGTCGAAACCCAAGGGCGACGGCTCGGTTGACGCCGACTTCGAGGTCGTCGACGACGACAAGCCCAAGAGCTAAAGGTTTTCAAGCCGCCCCGCGCTTTTTTCGGCGCGGGGAGGCTTTTGTCTTTTCAAACGCGCCCCGATGTGCAAAATGCGGGGGATAATTTTAAACCAAAACATAAACATCAACATTGGATAAAAAAATGGCAAAAGCAAAAATTCAACCCCTCGGAGACAGAGTGCTTGTCAAGCAGGCCGAGGAAAAAGAGCAAATCAAGGGCGGAATAATCATTCCCGACGCCGCCAAGGAAAAATCGCAGGAAGCGGTTGTCGTGGCTATCGGCAGCGGCAAGCGCGACTCCGACGGCAAGCGCCTCCCGTTCGAGGTCAAGGTCGGCGACAACGTCCTCATCTCGAAATACGGCGGCACAGAGGTCACCGTCGGCGACGAAAAGTTCGTGCTCCTGCGCGAGGACGACATCGTTGCTATCATCAAGTAATATTTAACAACTAAAAATAATAAAAAACTATGGCTAAACAAATCATATTCGACGAAGCCGCGCGCAAGAAGATTCTTACGGGCGTTACAATTTTGGCTAAGGCCGTCAAGGCGACGCTCGGGCCCAAGGGCAGGAACGTCATCATCGACAAAAAATACGGCGCCCCGCTCATCACCAAGGACGGCGTGACGGTCGCCAAGGAAATCGACCTCGAGGACGCCTTTGAAAACATGGGCGCGCAGATGGTCAAGGAAGTCGCCAACAAAACATCCGACAACGCGGGCGACGGCACCACGACCGCCACTGTTCTGGGCGAGGCGATCTACCGCGAGGGCCTGCGCAACGTAACGTCGGGCTGCAACCCGATTTTCCTCAAGCGCGGCATCGACAAGGCTGTCGAGGCGGCCGTAAAAGAGCTCGCCAAGAACTCGAAGCCCGTCAAGGACAGCGCGGAAATCAGGCAGGTCGCGACGGTCTCCGCCAACTGGGACACCGAAATCGGCAACATCATCGCCGAGGCGATGGACAAGGTCGGCAAAGACGGCACGATCACTGTTGAAGAAGCGAAGTCCATCGACACGACTCTCGACGTCGTCGAGGGCATGCAGTTCGACAAGGGCTATCTCTCGCCCTACTTCGTGACCAACACCGACACCATGGAGTGCGTCCTTGAAAACGCCTACATTCTCGTCCACGAAAAGAAAATTTCCAACCTCACCGAGCTCCTCCCGATTCTGCAGGCCGTCGCCAAAACAGGCAAGCCGCTGATGATTATCGCCGAGGACGTCGAGGGCGAGGCTTTGGCGGCTTTGGTCGTCAACAAGCTGCGCGGCATGCTCAACGTCTGCGCGGTGAAAGCCCCGGGCTTCGGCGACCGCCGCAAGGCTATGCTCGAGGATATCGCCATTCTCACGAACGCGCGCTGCATCACCGAGGATCTCGGCCTCAAGCTTGAGAACCTCCAGCTCGCCGACCTCGGAAAGGCGAAGCGCATAACGGTCTCGAAGGAGAACACGACAATCGTCGAGGGCGCGGGCAAATCCGCCGACATTCAGGGCAGGGTAAAGCAGCTGCGCAAGGCGATCGAGGAAACCACTTCCGACTACGACCGCGAGAAGCTTCAGGAGCGCCTCGCCAAGCTCGCCGGCGGCGTCGCCGTCATCAACATCGGCGCGGCGACCGAGCCCGAGATGAAAGAAAAGAAAGCCCGCGTCGACGACGCCCTGCACGCGACCCGCGCAGCCGTCGAAGAGGGCATCAGCGCCGGCGGATCGGTCGCGCTGCTTCGCACAGCCAAGGCTATCGAAGCTCTCAAGCTCGAGGGTGACGAGGCTATCGGCGCGCAGATTGTCCGCCGCGCGATTGAAGCTCCGCTTCGCCAGCTCTGCGAAAACGCGGGCGAAGAGGGCGCGCTTGTCGTCAAGGAAGTTCTCAACGGCAAGGGCGGCTGGGGCTACAATGTGGCGACCGGCAAGTTCGAAGACCTCATCAAGGCGGGCGTCGTCGATCCGACGAAGGTCACGCGTTCGGCTCTGCAGAACGCCGCGAGCGTCGCGGGTCTGCTGCTGACGACCGAGTGCATGATCACCGACAAGCCCGAGGAAAAGCCCGCTCCGCAGCCCGGAATGGACGGCGGCATGGGCGGCATGATGTAATTTCATCAGGCGCGCGGCGCCCGGGCGGCAAAGCTCGGCGCCGCCAAAGAACAAAGGCGCGGGGGTTAACCCCCGCGCCTTTCTTTTGCGCAAGGCGCGGAAATTCTTTTTCCGCGTTTTTTTGTTTTGGAAACTGGGAGCGCGGCGCGAGCGGCGCGTTAAAAAAAATTAACCCGCGCCGCGGGGGAGGGTGCGCCGCATGGAAGCGTTAAAAACGGGCGCAAAAAAATCCGCCGAGACTTGCGGCGGTCGGCGGGCGCGGGCAAAGCCGCGGCGGTCGGCATGGCTCGGCGGCTTATCCGGGCGCAAAAAAGCCCGCTTTGGAAAGCGGGCTTAAAGGGTTATTTCTTGATCTCTTTGTGGAGAGTCCTGCGCTTAAGCGACGGATTGTATTTCATCTTTTCGACTTTCTTTCCGTCGGGCTTGCGCGGGTTGCGCGTTGTCATGTAGCGCGACGGCGATTTGCCTTCCTTGCGCGCTTCGGTGCATTCTATGATTACTATTTCTCTCGGCATAAATTAAACCTTTCGTGGATTATTAAAAAATTTATCCGCCATATATTGCCCGAATTCTTTTTTAGTTCAAGAATATTTTTCGGCGCTCGGCGATTATTTTTTACGCGAGCCTGTCGGCGTCGAGCTCGTCGGCGGCGCGCGCTTTGAGGTAGTCGCGCTCGTAGGTGAATTTGTACGCGAGCATCAGCAGAAGCGAGCAGGGCAGCCACACCGCCGCGAGCAGCGTTATTCCCGTTCCAAGCCCGATAAGCGGCTTGAGTGCCCCCAGAATCCAGCCCGAAAGCGAGCCTATCCCGAAGCCGATCATCAGCATCGTCCCCGACGCCGACGCCCTGTGCTTTTCGGGAATGACGTCGTACATCACCGCGTAAGTGTTCGCGTCGAAGAACGCCCGCGCGAACCCGAAACCCGCGAGCCCGACGTAAATGAGCGCGGCGTTCTTGCAGCTTCCCATCATCACGATGAACGGCACCGCCGCGAGCAGCCCGAACGCCTGAAGCAAAATTCTGTATCCATGCCGCTTCTGCGCGAGCTTGTCAGAGGCGCGTCCTGCGATGACGATCCCCGCGAACGCCGCCGCGTGCGTCCAGAATGTCGCGTTCCACGCCGCGGACTCTTTCGAGAAGCCGAGGTCTTGCTCGAGATACGCGGGCATCCAAGTAAGAAAGCCCGTCAGGACAAAAATCAATCCGCTGAACGCCACGACGAGGATTATCGCGGTCGGCGCGGAGAAGATCGCCCCGAGAGACTGCGTTATCGGGATTTTCTCTGCCTTGCGCGGCGCGGAATTTTCGGCTTGGGCAAGCTCGGAAAGCTTGGGCTTGTCGCGCATGCGAAGCGCCATAAAAATTCCGAGCAGCACCCCGGCCGCGCCGAACACGAGGAACGCCGCCCTCCAGCCGAAAAGCGACGCAACATAGGTCGCTATTACGCTGCTTGCGATCACGCCGAAATAATACGACGTCTGGTGTATGCTCATCGCGAGCGCGCGCGTTTCCTTGTGGTAGGCGGCTATCGTCGAGACGTAGGCGGGCCCGAAGAGCGCCTCTCCCATGCCCGTTGCGAGGCTTCGGAAAATTATAAACATTAGCATCGACGAGCTGAAGCCCGTCAGCATTGTCGCGGTGCTCCAAAGCAGAATGCTGAAAACAAGAATGTTTCTCTTGCTGATTCTGTCGCCCAAAAGCCCCGAGATAGGCACGAGAATCGCGAACGCCGCGTTGAAAATCGTGGCGATCATTCCCATCTGCGCGTCGGTCAGGGCGAGGTCGTCGCGAATGGAGGTGAGCAGGACGTTGAATATCTGCCTGTCCGCCTGGTTGAGGAAAAACGCCACCCACAAAAACGCGAGAATCTCCCATTTGTAGGCGGGGTGTTTGGTTTCGGGTTTTAGAAATGACACTGTTTATTCCTGCGTTCCGTAAATTCTGTCGATGTAAATGCGCGCCTCGCCCGCGTCCTTCGAGCGGTGCATATATATAAATAGCGAGCCGACGTCCTTGTTCGCGGCGACGTCGCAAAGCTTGATGTCGGCGTAGCCGCCCGCGATGTCGGAAAGCTTAACCGTCGCGCGCGCTTTTTCTTTCCAGTCGGAAGTCATGACGCGCACCGAGAACGCGGGCGCGTTCTTGTTCGCGGCGTCTTTCGCGTCGGCGCGCGCGCGAACGCAGAGGGCGAATTTCGCGTCGCCGTTTTTGTCGGTCTTGAGCTCGGAGAAGTCGAGCTGCGCGCGCAAACTATACCACGGCGCCAACACCGCGGCGTATCCCGCCGAGGCGCCGGCGTCCTTTTCGACATTTGCGGAGAACGCGCCCTTCTTGTAGATGCGCTCGAAATCGACGCACGTGAAGGCGAATTGCTCGAAATCGCGCTTCGGCGAATATTTTATGGGGTCGAAAATCTTTTGCATCGACGCCTCTTCGAGCAGAGCCTGCTGGTATTCGGCGAACTCTTCGGGCGTGGTGAACTCGCGCCAAGTGCCGACGTCGAAGCGCTTCCACGCGCCGACGAGATAGCGCGCGAGCTTGAGCTGGTCGGGCGGGAGGTTTATTTTTGCGCCGTCTTTTTGCGCCCAATACTTTAGCTTGTTGTAATACTGCGCCGTCATGTGGCGGAACGAAAGCGACTCGCGCTCGACCTTTTTGGCGAGACCCGCGTATTTTTTCGGATCTTGCCTTTCGAGCCTTTCGGCGGCGGCGTTCGCCTTTTCGATAAGGTCTGCCGCCTTGTTGTAGGTCGCGGCGTCGAGCCATCTCATTCCCTCGGTGAAGCAGCCGATGAACATTCCCGACGCCTCGGCGCGGTCGTGCAGAACGTCGAGATATTCGGCGAAAATCGCGCCGACTTCCCCGCCGTAGTAGCCGTTCAAAAATTCCGCGAAGAGTTTTTTCTCGTCGAGATTCGGGTTCCACATCAGGTGCGAGACGACCCAGTTTCGCAGCAGGACAAAATCGCCGGCGGTGCAGAAAGCGTCGCCCTGCTCGAAAATTCCCGCCGCGCCGTTATCGACAAAAAACCTGATGTTCGGGGCGAACACGCGCATATTCGGGTGCGGCATCATGTAGGAGCGGAAGCACGTCACATAGTCCCATATGAAAAGGTTGTTCGTGATTTTCCCCCATTCTTTTATGTCGCGCACGAACGGGGCGTTGCGCGCCTCTTTCGCGTATTCGAGGGGCTTTACGAACGAGCACTCTATCGTGCAAAGGCGCACGAGAACGTTTTTGCGCGGGGTTATTTTCTTCGGGGCTTTGCGCGTGTATTGATAGGCGAACGTGTCGATAAAAACGTGCGGGAACTCTTTTTCTATCGCCTCGCCGACCTTGTTGGCGAAGTAGATGTTCGTGCCGGCGTGCGATTCGTTTTCCTCGTCGATAGCGGCGCACTTGGGGCATTGGCACGCGCCGAACCAGTCGTTCTGCGAGACTTGAATTGAGGTCGCGCGCGGGTTTTCGCGCAGAAGCTTTTTGACGTTTTTAATATACTCCGCCGCCATTTCCTCGTTTGTGAGGCAAAGCTGGGCGTGGTAGTGCGTGCGCTTGCCGCCGATGAGAGAGAACCACTCGGGGTGCGCGGCGAAATACTTGCCGGGCGGGATAATTTCGTAGTGCGCGTGGAACGACGACCCGCGCCCCTTGAACAGCACGAGGGTGTCGCAGCCGCCGTATTCGGGCGGGATAACGGGGCGGTCGAAATTCATCTTTGTGAGCGTCGAGCCGTTCTGCTTCATCTTCGAGGCGAACACGCCGTCGAACGCGATTTTGTAAAGAGCCTCGCGCAGCATAAGCGGCGGCGTGTAGGAGATGTCGATGTCGGGCAGCTCGATCGTCGGCTTGTCCGGGACAAACCGCTCGCTTTTCGACCACCAGCGCACGCCGACAAAATCCTCAAGAAGCGTGTACGCCGCGTAGAGCGAGCCGCGCTTGGGGTGTCCGCAGAGGGCGACGTCGCCGGTCGGGGAGGTCTTTATTTTTATGGAGTCGTAGCCGAGCTTCGAAAAGTCGGCGCAGCCGAGGATCGCGCGCGAGGTCGGGCTGTCGCCGACGAAAATTGCGGGCGAAGACTTGCCATGCGCCGAGTGCGACACTATTTTAAAATCCGCCCCCGAAGCCGCGTCGAGGTGCTCTTTCAGCTCTTTCGCGGCGGTCTGCTCGACCGCGGTCGGAGAGTCGGGCAGGACGATTTCCATTTTCGCCGACGAGTTCTCGGCGAGCTTCGCCCCCGCGAAAAGCCCGCACGCGGCGAACGCCGCGGGAATAAATGCGCATAGCGTCTTTCTCATAAAAATCTCCTTTTTTTAAGTTTTGGATTATTTCACATTCCGCCGATTTTGCACGAATAAAAAGCGCGCGTTTTGTATGGGCGTGGACAGTATTTTGCATTATTTTGACATTCTCCAAAAAAATTTTGCCAAAAAAAACGCCCCGAAAACGCGGGGCGGCTTGCGCGGGCGGGCGCGGGTTATTTTTCTTTGCGCGGCGATTTTTTCAGCATTTCGCCGAACATCGCGCGGGTGAGGGTCTGGGCGGAGTCGTCGCCGAAGTGCTGCCACGCCACGACGCCCGCGAGCCCTTTCGACTTCGCGTAGCGGCATTTCTCGCGTATCGATTTTTCGTCCTCGCAGATCACGCGCACATTGTGCTTGTAGTCGATATAAAACGGGGCTTTCGCGACTTCGTCGCGGCAGAGGGTGAGGTTGTGCTTTTTGATGTATTTTTGCGCGTCGGCGAACGACATCTGCGGGTTCGGGTTCCGCGGGTCGATTATATGGTGCCCGTAAAACGGAACGCCCATGACGATTTTTTTCGCGGGAACTTTTTTAAGGAGCTTTTCCACCGACTCCGACACGCACGCTTTCTTCGTCATCATCGAGCGGAAGAGCGGCGCGTTGTGCTTTATCGTCGAATAGTCGTAGCTCATCAGGTGGAAGAAATCGGCGTATTTTTGCGCGCCCTCGAAATCGAGGTGTTCCACGCCGTTGCCGACATCGACGGTGAGGATTTTTTCGGGGAAACGCTCCCTGTATTCCTTCATCAAAAGGGTGTAGTTTTTAACGTCGTCGGGCGAGGCGGTCTGTCCGTATTCCGGCGCGGATCTGCCGGGGAACTCCCAGTCGAGGTCGATGCCGTCGAAGCCGTATTTTTCAAACACGCGCGCGAACTCGCCCAGAAACTTCGCGCGGCTCTCGGGCGTCGCGGCGGCTTGGCTGAAATTCTGGCTTCGCGCGCCGCCGACAAGCAGGGTAATCTTGATGTCGGGGTTTATTTTTCGCAGCTCGGGAATGCAGGCGAGATGTTCCTCCGCCTGTATCGCGAGGGTGAAGTCGGGGTTTATCCGCGCGGGGGCGAAGATTAAATGCGTCATGCACGAGACGTCGGGCAGGCGGCTTGGCTTTTCCTTGTTGTAGTAGCCGATGAACTGCCCCACGACGGGCTTGGCAAGCGCCGACGCCGCCAGAAAAACACAAATTGCTGCCGATGCAATAAACTTCTTCATTTCTCCCTTAACAGAATTTTTTTTAAATGTGTCAAGGAAAAGCCGCCGAGGCGCGGCATCGCCGCAAAGCGCAAATGGCGCGATGCGCAAAGCGCGCGGGGTGCGCATAGCTGCTGCAATTTGCAATGCGCGGCGCGGGCGCAATTATCGGCGCGCGGCGCGGGCGGATTATTCAACCGTTACGGCTTTGGCGAGGTTTCTTGGCTTGTCGACATCGCAGCCGCGCTCGAGGGCGATGTAGTAGGCGAGCAGCTGGAGCGGAATTGTCGCGACGATGTTGCGCACCGACTCGTGCACGCGCGGGATTTGCAGGATATCGTCGGCGAGCCCGTCGAAGAGGGCGGGCTCGTCGGTCACGGCGATTATCGCGCCGCTTCGGGCTTTCACTTCCTGCGCGTTTGAAATTATCTTCGGGGCGATGTCCGCCGAGCCCGCGATCATGACAGTCGGGCATTCGGGGCAGACGAGCGCGATCGGCCCGTGCTTCATCTCCGCGGCGGGATAGCCCTCGGCGTGAATGTAGGAAATCTCCTTGAGCTTGAGCGCGCCTTCGAGGGCGACCGGAAATTCCGAGAGCCTGCCGAGGAAAAGGAAGTCGGCGTAATGCGCGTATTTTTTCGCGATTTTCTCCGCCTGCGGGGCGAGCTCGAGAGTCTTGCGGACGGCGTCGGGCAGGGCGTTTATCGCCTTGACGATCTCGCGCCCCTCCGAGAACGAGAGGTCGCGCATTCTGCCAAGGTAGAGCGCGACGAGAAGGCATATCAAAATCTGCGAGGTGAACGCCTTTGTCGACGCGACCCCGACCTCTTTGCCCGCGTATTGGTAGAGCCCGCCGTCGGACTCGCGCGAAATTGTCGAGCCCACCGAGTTTGTTATCGCGAGAGTTCTAAAGCCTTTGCGCTTCGATTCGCGCAGCGCTTCGAGAGTGTCGATAGTCTCGCCGCTTTGGCTTACGACGAACACGAGCGTGTTTTTGTCGAGCGGGGCGTTGCGGTATCTAAACTCGCTGGCGTACTCGACCTCGACGGGGATTCGCGCGTATTTTTCGATGAGGTATTCCGCCACGAGGCACGCGTGCCACGCCGTCCCGCAGGCGCAGAACATAATGCGGTCGAACTGGCGAAGCTCGGTCGGGGAGAGGTTCAAGCCGTTGAGCACCGCCGTCGAGAGGTCGTCGGAGATGCGCCCGCGAATGGCGTTTTCGAGGGCTTTTGGCTGCTCGAAAATCTCCTTTTCCATATACGTTTTCGCGCCGCCAAGCTCGGCGCTTTCAAGCTCCCAGTCTATCTTTTCGGCGCGCACGTCGACGGGGGCGCTTCGCATGTCGATGATCTCGCAGTTGCCGCGCGAGACCGACGCGATCTGCCCGTCCTCGAGCCAAATGACGCTCGTCGCGCGCCCGGCGAATCCGAGAATGTCGGACGAGACCATATACTCGTTTTTCCCGACGCCGATAAGAAGCGGCGAGCCTTTTCTCGCGGCGATGATTTCGTCGGGGCAGTCGGCGCACATGACCGCGATTCCGTAAGTTCCCTCGACGTGCATCAGAGCCTTGCGAACCGCCTCGGCGAACCTGTTGGGCGAGGACGCGTCGGTGCGGTTTTTATAGTGGTAGTCGATGAGGTTTACGAGAGCTTCGGAGTCGGTCTGGCTTGAAAAAACATAGCCGCGCGACTCGAGAAAATGTTTCATCTGCTCGTAGTTTTCGATGATCCCGTTGTGGACGAGCGCGAAGCTTTTGTCGGTTGAAAGATGCGGGTGGGCGTTGGCGTCGGTGACGCCCCCGTGCGTCGCCCAGCGGGTGTGGCTTATGCCCATCGTGGCGGAAATCGGAGACTTCGAGATTTCCTCGGCGAGGTTCGCCACGCGCCCCTTCTTCTTTACGACGTCGAGCTTGCCGTCTTTTAGAAGCGCGAGCCCCGCGGAGTCGTAGCCCCTGTACTCGAGCTTTCTCAAGCCCTCGATCAAAATCGGGGTGGCGTTTCTGTTTCCGATATATCCTGATATTCCGCACATAAATATGTCTTTGTTTGTATTAAAATGGCGCAATATTTGCAATAATTTGACTTTTTTCAAGAGGATTTTTCGTTTTTTATCCGAAAAGCGCCGCTTTGAAACTCGCTTTTCCGCGGGGCGTTTCGAGCGGGATAAAAAATTAAAAAATCCCGCGGCGATTCCGAAAAATGCTTGAAAAGGGCGCGGGCATGTTTAGCTATGAAGCAATTATTAAAGGAACGCTAAAACAAGGCACAAAAAAATGAAAAACGGATTTTTGAAAATTTGCGCGGCGGCTGCCGCGGCGGCGTTTGTCGCGGGCCCGGCTTTCGCGCAGAGCTTCGCGGACATGCAGCAGGATTTCGCGCTTTTAAAGCGCGAAGTCGGAAACCTCAGGCTCGAGGTCGAGCAGCTCTCACGCCAGAACGCGGAGCTCGAGCGCAAGCTTCGGGCGGCGCAGGCGTCGAACACCTCGAGCGATATGGTGCGCGCGCAGGTCTCGTCGGTGCGCTCGGAAGTGTCGTCGCAGAACGAGGCTTTAAAGCGCGAGATAATTTCGCTCGTGAAAAAGGACATCGAAAACCTCGCCGCGCAGACCGACAGCGCGATACAAAAGCTCGCCAAGGCGATAGGCTCGCGCCCGCAGGCGCCCATGCCCGCGAACTTCGGCGACGACTACCCGAAAATGGGAATAACCTATGTCGTAAAATCGGGCGATACCCTCGGAAAAATCGCCAAGGCGAACAACTCGAAAATCAAATGGATTCAGGACGCCAACAAAATTTCCGACCCCAACAGAGGCCTGAAAGTCGGCGAGTCGATATTCATTCCGCAGAAATAAATTTATGGCAACGCAACGCAAATCATTGGGCAGGGGGCTTAGCGCGATAATCTCGGCGGGCGGCCGCAAGGCGGCGGAAAGCGGGGCGAAGAAAGTCGCCGCGCAGGCGCAGCCCGCGCTCGCGCGCGAAACGCGCATCGCCTCGCACGGGCTTTTCAGCGAAATTTCAATCGACAAAATTATCCCGAGCCCGTATCAGGCTCGAAAGGAATTCGACGAGCAGAAACTCTCGCAGCTGGCGGAGTCGATCGCAGCCGAGGGGCTTTTGCAGCCGCTTCTTGTCAGGCAGCTTCGCGACGGCAACTACGAGCTTCTCGCGGGCGAGCGCAGGCTGCGCGCGTGCAGAAAAATCGGCATGAAGAAGGTTGTCGCGTGCGTGCAGAGCGCGAGCGACGCATCGAGCGCGGCGAAAGGGCTTATCGAAAACCTCCAGAGGACGGACCTCAACCCGATGGAAGAGGCGGCGGGCATTCTCAATATGATGGAGAATTTCCACCTCACGCAGGAGGGCGCGGCGCAGAGGCTCGGCAAGCCGCGCTCGAGCGTGGCGAACTCTCTCAGGCTTCTTAAGCTGCCGGAGGAGGTGCGCGGATATATCTCAAAGGGGCTTCTCGGGCTCGGGCACGCGAAAGTGATAATGGGCGTCGACGACCCCGTCCAGCAGACGCTTTTGGCGCGCAGAATCATCGAGAGCGACCTCAACGTGCGCGGCGCCGAGGACGCCGTCCGCAGAATGAAGGCGCAGTCCGACCGCGCCCTCGCGGGCTCTCCCGCGGCGGTTGCCGCGCAGAACGCCGTCATACGCGACATTCAAAACAAGATATCGTCGCGCCTGAACGCGTCGGTTGAAATAAAGCACACGCCAAAGCGCGGCAAGATAATCATAAACTATCTCGGCAACGACGATCTCCAGCGCATACTCGAGGTCATCGGCGTAAAGGTCTGATGCGCGCGCTTCGGACGCTTTTTCTCTTTGCGGCGGCATCGCTTTTTGCGGTTCCGCTTTCTTGTCTTGCGCAAAAGAACAACGACATGACAAAGTCCGCGGCGGGCTACTCGAAGCGCTACCGCACGCAGGACAGCATGCTGGGCGACAAAAAATCGCAGTTCCAAGACTCGCGCTTCGAGAAAAAAAGCTTTGTCGATTCCGACAAGACGTCGCGCTTTGGCGGAATGAAATCGCGCGTCATCGGCGACAAAAATTTTCCCGATTCCGGCAAGGCCGCCCCCGACGCGTCGAAGAAATTTTCCGTCCCCGAATACAAGGGCTCGAAGGGCGAGTGGCGCGGCGGTTCCGACAAGGCGAACTTCAAAAACGCCGACAGAAATCTGACAAAAACTTATTCCGGAAAAATCGACATCGCAAAGCGCAACCGCGAGTATCAAGATTTCGTGGAAAAATATTACGGAAGCCTTACCGACCGCTCGATGGAGGACATCAACAAATACTATTCGCGCGCGCCAAAAGAGGGCGGGGCGGACATCGTCAAAAAAGCGGGAGGCAAAATTTCGGGCGAGGACGAAGAGGGTTTTTTCGACTTTCTCTCGCCGCGCGCGAAGCGCCAGCCGGTGAGGTTTACGGGCGTTGAAAAAAAGATAAGGCCGCCAAAGCCCGAGGCGCAGGAAACAAAGCCCGCGCAGACAAATTCGCACGCCCCGCAGGTTCGCGCGCCCGAGAGCGCGCCGCGCAAAAGGGTCTCGCAGACGCCCGAAAACCGCGAAGTCGTAGAGCAAATCGACGCGGAAAAAGCAAAGCGGATAAACTTCCTGAATATCCCCGACCAGTTCCGCTCGAACGCGACGATAAAAGTAAAGGTCAAGGAGTAGCGCGCTCTTGCGGGCGGCGCGCAAAGTCGGTGCGCGGTTATTTATAATTTGACATTCGCGCGGCTAATGGGAATATATTTGGACAGTTTATGAACGTGTTTAAAACAATTTTTTATCTGCTCCTCTCCGTTCTGGTTCTGGGCGCGTTCTATTTTATGACGCTCCTCGGGCCCGGAAAGGTCGAGGAAGTCAAGTTCGGCAATATCGACCCTGTCGCCGACACAGACAAAATCCTCAAAGAATCGGAAAGGCTCGAGCTTGAATTCGAGCAGACCGCCGCCGCGGGCGGAACGCTGTCGCAAAAGACGATCGAAAAACTCCGCGACGCAATCGCGCTTCAGGAAAAATACATCAACATCGGAAACCTCACAAACCGCGCCCCCGCCGAAAGGCTCATGAAGCTCCAGACGCGCCTGCAAAACGTGGAGTCGGCTCCGCTGAGCGAGACCGTCAACGACCTCGACCGCCGCGCTATCGCCGCCGAAACCGCCGAAAACTACCAGTCGGCGCGCGACCTTTACAAAGAAGCCTACGATCTCCAGTCGAAGATAAACGCGGAGTATCCGCTCTCGAAATACAAGGATATCTCGCGGCGCGTCGAGTTCGACAGAAAAGTGAAAATGCTCGAGGCGCGCCCGACGTATCTGAAAAGCGTCGAGCTCGAAAAGCAGGCGATCGCCGCGCGCGACGCCGGCGAAACAATCAAGGCGAAAGAGCTTTTTGAAAAGACCCTCGCGGTGATAACCAACATGCACGCGGCGTTCCCGAGCTCGGTTTATACCGACTTCGCGCGGCTCATGCGCATAGAGTCGGAGCTTCAAAGTTTGCAGTCGGGCGGGCTTTCGGAAAAGATAGAAGGCTACGTCAAGGCGGCGAAAGAAGCCGAAGCGAAGGGCGATTTTCTCGCCGCGTCGGAGTCTTATTCCGACGCCGCCGACTGCCAGCGCAACATCAACAAGCTCTATCCGAAAAGCAAGCTCGTCTCCGAGGAGCGCCTGCGCGAGCTTGAGCTTCGGAAGGTCGAAACCTACAGCTGGAAATTCGCCGAGGAGATAAAAAAGCAGAACGAGGTTCTCGTGAAAGCGATCCGCGCGGGCGACTATTCCGCGATCCCCGAGACCACCGCGAACCTTATCCGCAAGACGGAGCACTTCACAAAGAATTATCCGCAAAGCAAGCTCCTGCCCGAGGATATGCTGATGCGCCTTCGCTATATCGATTTTATGTCGCGCGACATCGGCAACATTCAAAGCCAGATCTACTCGCTTCTGCTTCCGGTGCCGTCGTCAAAGGCGGCGCGCAAAATGCTAAAGACGGAAATCACCCAGAAAATTTACGCGCTCGTCATGCAGGAAAATCCGAGCCGCTTTTCCGACAACGAACTTCTGCCCGTCGATTCCGTCACGTTCGACGACGTAAACCGCTTCTGCCAGAGGGTCTCGTGGCTCATCGGCTATCCCGTCGAGCTCCCGTCCGAGGCGGAATACCGCGCGGCGATCGGCTCGCTGCGGTATGTGGACATCGGCGAAATCTCGTGGAACAATATGAACAGCGGCGGCAAGACGCACGTCGTTGCGACGAAAAAACCGAACGACAACGGCTTCTTCGATTTGCTCGGCAACGTCTCGGAATTCGTCAAGAAGAACCCGTCCGACGTTTCGGAAATGTCGAGGATCATCGGCGGCGGCGCGCAAACTTCAGCCGACGCGATCGGCGAAATCCCATTCCAGCAGTTCGACCCGAAGCAGCGCAACAGAATGGTCGGCTTCAGGATAATCGTGGACTTGTCCGAAAAAAAATAGGCTTGAAATGAAAATTTATCCCGCGGTCGATATCAAGGACGGCAAGTGCGTGCGCCTGCGAAAGGGCGTCGCGGCGGATTCCACCGTTTATTACGAAAACCCCGTTGACGCCGCAAAGGCGTTCGCCGACGCCGGAAGCGGCGTTATACACGTCGTGGATTTGGACGGCGCGTTCGGAGGGGTTTTGCGCAATCTTGAAACTATCCGCGCGATCGCGGATCTGGGAATGTTTGTCGAGCTCGGCGGCGGCATGCGCGACGAATCCGCCGTCAAAGCCGCGTTCGACGCGGGCGTAAGCAGGGCGATCATCGGCACAAAGGCTTGCACCAACCCCGAATTCGCAGAGGCTCTCGCGCAAAAATACGGCGAAAAAATCGCGGTCGGCATCGACGCCAAGGGCGGAAAAGTCGCCATAAAAGGCTGGGTCGAGGTCGCCGACCTTTCGGCGGCGTCCCTCGCGGAAAGGCTCGCGCGCGCGGGCGTAAAAACTTTTATCTATACCGACATCGACACCGACGGAATGCTGACGGGCGCGAATTTGCCCGCGCAGGAAAATATGCTGCGCGTCCTCGCCCCGCATGGGGCAAAGCTCATCGCTTCGGGCGGCGTCTCGTCGGAGGCATACATCGAAAATTTGAAGTCGCTTTCAAAAAAATATCCCAACCTGCACGGCGCGATTGTCGGCAAGGCGATTTACGAAAAGCGCGTCGATTTAAGGCGCATAATCTCCATCGCGGAGGCTCTTTAGCCAATGGAGATAAAAGTTCTTACATCCGATTGGAAAGACTACGAGCTTATCGACAGCGGCGACAGGCTCAAATTCGAGCGCTTCGGCGACGCGCTTGTCGTGCGCGGCGAGCCGAAAGCGTGGTGGAGCAAGGCGGCTCCGGAGCTTTGGAAAAACGCCTACGCGCGCTATTTCGACGACGAGCGCAAAACTTCGCGATGGGTTTATTATAAAGAAACGCCCGCGCCGGTGCTCGATTGGAACGGGGTAAAGTTCTGCGCAAAGTTCGCCGACGGCACGAAGCACTTGGGCGTTTTCCCCGAGCAGTCGCCGCATTGGGAGTTTATCCGCGCGGCTGCGAAAAATTTTCCGCGCGGGAGGACGCCTCGCCTTTTAAACCTCTTCGGATACACCGGCGGAGCGACGCTCGCGGCGGCGAAGGCGGGCTACGCCGCGACGCACGTTGACGCCTCGAAGCCGTCGGTCGATTGGGCGCGCAAAAACCAGCGCGAGAGCTCTCTTGAAAACGCGCCGATACGCTGGATCGTGGACGACGCACTCAAATTCGCAAAGCGCGAGGAGCGCAGGGGGGCGCGGTACGATGCGATAGTTCTCGACCCACCCTCGTTCGGCAGGGGCCCGAAGAACGAGCTTTGGAAGCTCGAAAAAGCCTTGCCCGAGCTTCTCGAGGCGTGCTCGAAAATCCTTTCCGACAAACCGCTCTTCGTGCTGATGACTCTCTACTCGATAGAGGCGTCCCCGATAATGGCGGCGAACATTCTCTCGCAGTATTTCGGCGCGCGCGCGGGCGCGAAAACCGAATGCGGGGAGCTCGCTTTAAAATCGTCAAACGGATTTGATTTGCCTCTTTCTATATACGCCAAGATTACGTTTGGCAATTTGTAATTTTTTATAGTATATTATAACACATTATATCCGTTCGTAATATGCCGTTTTTAGCGGGTTCGCGGGGGTTGGGCGTATTTTATATTGTTTATTGAAAGCGCTTAACAAAAAAAATATATATTTTTGATATTAACGTTTGACAAGACGGGCGGTAAAAGGTTTGTATTGTCTTAAGAAAGACGGGGAAAACTAAAAAAAGAATGCGCGCCCGCGCGGAATCTGGGTTTTGCGCGGCGGATTTTTTAGGCTAATCCATTCTTTCGCGGAATAATTTTAAAATTAAAAACAGAAAACAAAAAAGGAAATGGCAAAGATAACTGTAGACGGAAACAGGATACTCGATTTGGGGAAGAAGGGTCCATCGGGTGGAATAAAAATGCAGAGAATTTTCACCAAGGAGGGGGTGTTCGCCTACGATACCGCCAAGTGGGTGCGCCACGACATCAAAATGTTCGCGGCGGGCGAAACGGTCTTTGAGCGCAAGAATGTCGAGGTGCCCGCGCACTGGGGCGACAACGCGCTGAAGATTACCGTCAGCAAATACATCTTCGGAAAAGAGCCCGGCACGCCCGAGTATGAGGACTCGATAAAAAATATTTTCGACCGCATCGCCAACACATATACGGTTTGGGGCTTCCAGCTCGGATACTTCGCCGACGAAAAATCCGCGCTTATATTTAATCAGGAGATGAAGTATATGCTCCTGCACCAGATTTGGGCGCCCAACAGCCCCGTCTGGTTCAACATCGGGCAGTGGGAGCAGTGGAGGTGGGGCCGCCCCGACCTGCGCGACATCCTCGGCAACAGGGGCAACGACGCGTATTACGGGGTCGAGACTAAGAAAGGCGTCGTGGAGGCGAAGAAGGCTCTCAACACCTATTCCAACCCGCAGGCGAGCGCGTGCTTTATCCTCGGCGTCAAAGACTCCATGGAGGCTATCCTCAAGCACCAGTACACCGAGGGCTGCATTTTCTCGAGCGGCTCGGGCGTCGGGATAAACATTTCCTCGCTGCGAAGCGAGGGCGAGCCTATCGCGGGCAAGGGCTCGGCTTCGGGCCCGCTCTCGTTCGACCGCGGCTGGGACAAAATGGCGGGCGCGATAAAATCGGGCGGCAAGACGCGCCGCGCCGCGCGCATGGTCGTGATGTACTCCGACCACCCCGACGTTTTTGAATTTGTCAACACGAAGTTCAAGCAGGAGGAGGTCGCGAAGGTCATCTTGCAGGAGCACAACGTGCAGTACGGCTTGCGCAAGCTCGCCGAGCAGAAGCTCAAGGACGGCACGCCCGAAGAGCACATCGCCGCGAGAATGCTGCTTTCGACGCCGTTTGTTGTCGACAAGTCTTTCAGCCCCGCGATGGACGACCTCATCTACGGCCAGACCCTTTCAAACCAGAACGCCAACCACACGGTCTCGATGAAGAGCGGCTTTTGGCTCGCGTACAAGAAGGGCGAAAAATACGCCACGCGCTGGGTGAAAGACCCGAGCCACATCGTCCGCAAGTATGATCCCTCGGAGCTTCTCTCGCTCATGGCGAACGCGATCTGGAACAACGCCGAGCCCGGGCTTCACAACAACGACATCATCAATTTCTGGAGCACGTTCCGCGACGAATTGATGATTGAAACAAGCAATCCTTGCTCGGAATATCTCGGGCCGGTGTTCAGCTCGTGCAATCTCAGCTCGTTCAACATTCTGCGCTTCTACCGCAACAACTCGTTCGACATCGACAGGTTCAAAAAGGCCGTCCAAATTGCCATGATGGCGGCGGATATGAACATCACCAAGGGCGGCTTCCCGATCCCCGACATCGCGATAAATACCGTCAACTACCGCACGACGGGCATCGGGTTCGCGAACGTCGGCGGGCTGCTGATGTCGCTGGGCATTCCCTACGACTCCGCGTCGGGCAGGCTGATCGCGGGCAGCTTGGCGTCGCTGCTGACGTCCACCTGCTACGCGGTGAGCGCGCAGCTGGCGGAATTCCTCGGCACGTTCACAAAGTATCCCGTCATCAAGGGCAGCATGCGCCGCGTGATAAACATGCACGCGCTCATGAACGACGAGCTGAAGAAAATCGCGGGAATGAAAGTCGCCTCGCACAAAGACTACGATCTCCCCTGCGAAGAGTCCTTCTCGCCCGACGACGCCATCGACGGCTTCAGGGCGAGCATCGGCGACGACGACATTAAAATCGGCGACGAATGGCGCGACGTCATCGCGCAGGCGGGCGAAAACTGGGCGGCAGTCCGCTCGGCAAAGACGTTCCGCAACAGCTTTGTCACATGCATCGCCCCGACCGGCACGATAAGCGCGCCGCTCGGCATATACGAAGAAGGCACGACTTCCGCCGAGCCCGAATACTCGCTTGTAAAGCACAAGCAGCTAAGCGGCGGCGGCACCATGACGCTCATCAACGGGCTCGTCCCGCTCGGCTTGGCGAAGCTCGGCTATTCGTTCGAGCAGATTGTGACGATCGTCGCGGAAGTCTCGGGCTTGGCGGGCGTTGAAAATTATCTCCAGTCGAAGCACGTCAAGGAGAGGCTCGAGATTCTCGCGAACCTCGGCGACGGCGGCGACATCTGCAAAGAGATAAGCTCGCGCATCTCGGCGTTCCACGACGACGGCGAATATTTCGAGTTTATCAAGCAGCTCGCCTCGCAGTCCGAAAAGGGCAAGCTTTCCATCGGCGACATGTCGGTTTACTTCGGCTGCGGCCACATGGAGGACATTCCTTGGATCAGCGAGGAAACCCTCAGGGTGTTCGACTGCGCGAACGTCCCCTACGGCGGCACGCGGTGCATCGCCACGGCGGGGCACGTGAAAATGCTCGGCGCGCTTCAGCCGTTCATCTCGGGCGCGTCGTCCAAGACTATCAACATGCCCGCCTCCGCGACGGAAGAGGATATCGCAAACAGCCTTGTCGAGAGCCACGAGCTGGGCGTCAAGTGCATCGCGATCTACCGCGACGGCTCGAAGGCGAACGCCGTTTACAGCACGAGGCTCGACTCCTCCGAAGTTCAGGAGGCTTGGCAGCAGCTTCTGAAAACCGCCACGCAGATACGCATTCAAGAGCACGCCAACCCGATCCGCAAGCGCCTGCCGTACCGCCGCTGGGGGCAGACCGTAAAGTTCACAATCGGGAACGACATCAACGGCTTTATGACCGTCGGCATTTCCGAAACCGGAACTTGCGCCGAAATCTTCGGGCATCTCGGGCAGGGCGGCTCGTTCATCAACGGAATGTTCGACGCGTTCTGCAAGGCGTTCTCGATCGCGCTGCAATACGGCGTGCCGTTCGACAGCTTCATCTCGTCGTTCAGGTATATGTCGTTCGACCCGTCGGGCTGGGTGAAAATCGGCGAATACCAAGACGAGGACAAGCCCGAGATCCACAGCTGCAAAAGCATTGTCGATCTTCTGATGCAGCTGCTCGACTGGATGTTCCCCGCCGAGAACGAACGCCGCCTGCGCTCGCTCGACCAAAACTACATCAGCGAGATGTTCTCGAATTCGACGCACACTCTGAAAATCAAGAGTGTCGAAAAGCCCATGCAGACCGAGCTTCCGCTTATGGCGCAGACGCAGGTCAAGGCGAAGAAGGCGGACAAAGCCATGAGCAGCGCTTTGACTTGCCCGAAGTGCCATTCCTACGCCTACGTCTTCGACGGCAAATGCCGCTCCTGCCGCGACTGCGGCTACAAGGACGGCGGCTGCGGCGCGTAAAGCGGCGCGGCGAGCCGCGCGGAAAAGCGCGAAGAAAAAAAACAGAAAAAAATCCCCGAGACAAATCGGGGATTTTTTTTAGTTTTTTCTTGAGGGCGGTTTTGTTGTCTTGTTTACTTAATGGATACGGAAAACGTTTTAAGGAGAAAATATGAAAAGAAGAAGTTTTGTAAAATCGGCGGGCGCCCTCGCGGCGGCGTTCGCGGGGGCGTCGGCAAATGCGGCAGACGCCGCGGCAAAGCCGTCAAAAAAGAAGAGCGTCGAAAATCCGAAGCTTGAAAATCTCGTCTTTGAGGTCGGCAAAAAATACGACGTTAAGATTTTTGTCCCCGAATCGAGCGGCGAGATCGAATCTGTTGAAATGATGGATTACGACAAAACTTCGTTCACGCGCCCCGCGAAGATTGAAATCGAAAAGCGCGGCGCCTGCTATGTGGCGAAGAACCTTTCTTTCCCCAAAGAGGACTCCTACGCGTTTTACATAAAATACAAAGGCGGGGAAAGCCAGCCCGCGAAGAATCTCTACAGGAGAAAGGCGGATTTGTTCGCCTACGCGCTCGAGCCCGATCTGTTCAAGCTCGCGCCCCTCAATGGCGACTTCCACCAGCACTCGACCGTTTCCGACGGCAAGCTTACGCCGCTTCAAATGGCCGTTATGTGCGTCGAGACAAACCTCGATGTCCACGCGCTCACCGACCACAGGAAGCGCGAGGGCTCGGCGCAGCTCATGGAGGAGGTCAAGAACCTGCCCATTCACCTCAAGAGCTTTTACGGCGAGGAAGTTCACTCGCATGGAACGGTGCACGTGCAGTCGCTCGGCGCGCGCGAGGGCGCCGACAACTATATCAAGGAGCACAAGGAAGAGTTCGAGGCGCTCGTCGAAAAAAATCTGAAAAAAATGCCCGAAAACGACCGCGACGAACAGGCGGCGCGCGCCATGGCGGCGTTCGACATCGTGCGCAAGCTCGGCGGCGTGGCGGGCTTCAACCACCCGTATTGGGCGCCAAAGGCGTCGACGTTCTCGAGCCTGCACGCGTCCACGCAGGACAAGCTCTACCGCTACGGCACGTTCGACTATCTTGAAATCGTCAACGGCATAAGCGTAAAAGTGTGCGGGGACGACATAATTTCGCTGTCGGTCTCGAAGTATTTTGAGACGCTCGCCGCGGGCGGGGCAAAGCGCCCTATCTTGGGCTGCTCCGACGTCCACAATCTCGTCGACGTCGCGTGCGGGCGAACGATAGTCTTCGCCGAAAACGACTCGTTCGAGGCGTTCGCGAAGGCCGTGCGCTCCGGCATGTGCGTGGCGGTCGACGACACCATGCGCGACGTAAGAGAGCAGGGCAAGACCGGCGTTCCGCGCATATACGGCAACAGCACGCGCCTTGTCAAATACGCGGCGTTTATCGACAGGCATTTCTTTACCCCGCGCGCGCTTCTGGCGAAAGCCGAGGCGGACGCGATGAGGGCGGCGATAGAAACGCCGTCAAAGGAAAACATCGCAAAGCTCGAAAGGCGCTCGCGCGAGTTTATGCGCTACAACGCCGCGCTGCGCGCGAAATAAAAATCTTTCGCGCAAAAAAAGGAGGGCGTTTTTTGCGCCCTCCTTTTTTTGTTTTTTAACGCGAGCTTTTCCGCGCTATTTCTTCGCTTTCGCGGTGCGCTTTGCGAACTCGAACGAGATGTTCCCGCGCGGGTCGAGCGTGAGAGAAGCGGAGAACTTCTTTTTTGTGCGCTTGGAGATGAAGTCGTCGATCATCGGGGTCTTGCCGGTGTTGGCGAGGCTTTCGACCTCGGCGCGCGTAATTTTGTGCGAGAGCATCGTCTTGCCGATTCTAAACGAGCAGTTGCGCTCCGTCCCTTTCGGGCATCGGCAGACGAACGCGTTTTCGGTCTCGACAAGCTCGCCCGCTTTGCAGGAGCAAAGCCCCATCGCCGACTTCGGGCAGCGGCAGATTACCGGCGCGTTTTCGAGATTTTCAAACTTGCGCTCCGCGTTCTCGGGGCGGTCGCCGAACTGGAATTTTACCGCGAAGTTTTCGTCGAGCTTGAGCGTCGCCGAGTAGGGGCGACCCATCTTGCTCTTGAAGCCGTCGAGCGGGCCGACCTTGCCTTTTGTGACAAGCTCGCGCACTTCCGCCTCGGAAATTTTGCGGTTTCCTATCGTCTTATAAATAATGAATTTTCCGTCCTGCGATTTGTAGGCGCGGAACGTCTCGATGAGGTTGCTGCCGTCGGCGGGGTTGGGAATGTCGACCTCGTGCGATTCGGCGTCTTCCTCGGCGAAGTTGCGCGCCTTGTCCACGATCTGCGTGGTCATCTCGCGTATGCCTTTCATGAAGTCGGCGCGCGACATCTGCTTTCTCTCGATAAGGCGCAGCTTTTGCTCCCACTCGCCGGTCATCGACGGGCTTGTGAGCGACTCTATCGCGAGGGCGTCGAGGAACCTTATCAGGCTTTCGGCGCGGGCTGTCGGCACGAGATCCCTGCGGTCGCGTTCGACGAGCTTGTGGGCGATGAGGTTTTCGATAATCTGCGCGCGCGTCGCGGGAGTGCCGAGCCCCTTGTCTTTCATCGCGTCGGCGAGGTCTTCATCGTCGACGAATTTTCCCGCGCTTTCCATGGCGGAAAGGAGCGTGGCTTCGGTGTAGCGCGCGGGCGGCTTTGTGGACTCTTCCTTGAGCTTGACGTCGGAAACTTCGGCGCTCTCATGCTCGCTGGCGAGCTGCGGCAGGTTGTCCTTGTCGCTCGCGCCCTTGTTATAGACGTCGAGCCAGCCCGCGACCTTGAGCAGTTTGCCCTCGGTCTTGAAAACGTGCGCGCCCGCGGCGGATATGCGCGTTGTAACGTCGAACACCGCGTCGGGGTAGAACGCCGCGACGAATCTGCGCGCGATCATGTCGTAAATGCGGGCTTCGTCGTCGGTAAGGCGCTTTGCGGGCGCGTCGGTCGGGATAATCGCGAAGTGGTCGCTGACCTGCTTGGAATCGAAAATTCTCTTGCCCGCCTTTTTGACGTAGCCCTCGTCGAGAGCCTTTTTCGCGAACGACGCGTATGGCTCGGGCAAAGTTCCCATCGTTTGCCAGACCACGCCGCGGTAGTCGTCGGGCAGGGCGCGCGAGTCCGTGCGCGGGTAGGTTATCATCTTGTGCTTTTCGTAGAGCGACTGCGCTATGGAAAGGGTTTTGTTCGCGGGGAACGAGAACTTGTTGTTCGCCTCGCGCTGGAGCGAGGTGAGGTCGTAGAGGCGGGGGGCGGCCTGTTTTGTCTGGGTTTTCTTGTCGCTTACCTTGGCGAACTTTTCGGCGCGGATCTCGTTTAGGATTTTCTCCGCGTTGGCGTGTATCCAGATTCTGTCGGGCTTGTCGTTGTTGTCCTTCGACTGCTTGAAGTCCGCGCGCTGGTAGACGCCCTCATATTCGCCGTTTTGGATTTTGAAGTTCGCGGTGATCTTCCAGAAGCGGGCGGGCTTAAAGTTTTGTATCTCGTGCTCGCGCGAGACGATCATCGCGAGCGTCGGGGTCTGCACGCGGCCGACCGACGCGAGGTTCTTGCCCCTCGAGCCGTACATTCTGCTCGTGACCGCCCTCGTGCCGTTTATGCCCACGAGCCAGTCGGATTCGCTTCGGCATCTGGCGGCGTCCTGAAGAGACTCCATTTCCTCCTGCGATTTCAAATGCGCGAACGCGTCGAGTATCGACGCGGGCGTCATGGACGAGACCCAGAGCCTTTGGCGCGGGAGCTTGCACTTTGTGATTTCGTAAATGTATGTGAAGATAAGCTCGCCCTCGCGGCCGGCGTCGCAGGCGTTGACGACGCCGTCGATATCTTTTCGCGCCATCAGCTTTTTGAGCCCCGCGAGTTTCTGCTTCGTTTTTTCGATGGGCTTTATCTTGAATTTTTCGGGGATAATCGGCAGGTTCGCGAGCGTCCAGCGCGCGTATTTTTTGTCGATGTCTGCCGGCATGTTGAGCTCCACGAGGTGTCCGAGCGCGGACGCCACGATGTATTCCCCGTTTTCGTAATAGTCGTCTATTTTTTTCGCGCCCCCGAGCACTTTGGCGATGTCCGCCGCCACCGAAGGCTTTTCCGCTATGATAAGCTTTTTCATAATGTGCAATTCGATAAAACCCGTTGTTATGCGTTAAAAATGCGGGACGCGCCATGTGCGCGTCCCGCGAAACAAGCTATTTGCCGATGTATTTCGGGAGGATAACGTCGATGTTGTCCAAGAGTTCGCGCATTGTCGCGGGCGTTTCGTCGCCCATATTCGAGATGCGGAACGTCGTTCCCTTGATTTTCCCGTAGCCGCCGTTGAAGGTCATCGCGAAGCGGTTTTTCAGCTCCTCGAGAAGCCCGGGCAGATCGACATTGAGGTTGTTCTTAAAGCAATTGAGCGAAATCGAGCCGTATTTTTCCTCGGGGAAAAGCTCGAAGCCGTGCGCGTAAGCCCAGTCGCGGACGATCTTGTTGTTTTCAAGATGGCGCGCGTAGCGCTTTTCGACGCCTTCCTCGTAGATGTCGTCGAGCTTGCTGTCGAGCGCGTAGAGCATCGAGATGATCGGGGTCGAGGGCGTCTGGTTCTTGTCGTAGAATTTTTTGAATTCGAGGAAGTCGAAATAATAGCCCCTGCCTTCGACGGTTTTCGCGCGCTCCATCGCCTTTTCGGAAACCGAGCAGAACGAGAGTCCCGGGGGAATGGCGAGAGCCTTCTGGCAGCCCGTGATCATAACGTCGATGCCAAGCTCGTCCTTCTTGATGGGCATCGCCGAGAAAGAGCTGACGGTGTCGACTATCGAGACCACGTCCGGGAATTTTTTGAGCACCGCCGAGAGCGCGCAGATGTCGCTCATCGTGCCCGTTGAGGTTTCGTTGTGGATAATAGTCACCGCGTCGTATTTGCCGGTGGAAAGCTCCTTTTCGAGGGCTTCGGGATCGACGGGCTTGCCCCAGTCGAACTTGAGCTCGCCGGCTTCTTTGCCGCATCTTTTGGATACGTCGTACCACTTGTCCGAGAACGCGCCGTTGCAGCAGTTGAGAACTCCCTTCTTTACGACATTGCGTATCGCGCCTTCCATCACGCCCCACGACGAGCTCGTGCTGAGAAAGACGGGGTCGTTCGTATAGAACAGCTCCTTGAGGCGCGGCATAATCCTTTCGACGAGCTTGGAGAAGTCTTTGCTTCTGTGCCCGACGATCGGAGTCGCCATAGCCTTGTATGTTTTTTCGGAGACCTCGACGGGTCCGGGAATGAACAGTTTGTATGACATATTTTTTTCTTGTTTTATTGTTTGGTAATTGGAAATTTTTTTGCGCGCAAAATTTTAGTCCACGTTCATGGACTTTATGATTTTCGTGTTGTGCTCCGCCAGTGTTATCGTTTTTGGCTTCGCATTTTTGGCTTCTTCTTCAGTCATTTGCGCGAAAGACATAATCACGAGCAGATCGCCCTTGTCGCCGAGGTGCGCCGCAGCGCCCCTCACCGAGAACGTGCCGCTTCCGCGCTCGGCGGGAATGGCGTAGGTCTCGAAACGCTTGCCGTTTGTTATGTTGCCAACGAGAATTTTCTCGTAGGGCAGCATGCCGACCTTTTCCATAAGGTTTTGGTCGATCGCAAGCGACCCTTCATAATCCATGCGCGAGTCGGTAGTCTCGGCTCTCAGGATTTTCGACTTTAAAATTTCTATCAGCATTGAATTTTTCCCCTATTTTTTTAATAAAAGCGCCCAGAAATATAAAAAAAAGCGGACAAGTCAACCTTTTTTATTTTTCGGTTTTTTTATAATTGCCAAACCCGCGGTTTATTGCAAGAAATACCGCTTTTACAACTATGCGAAAATTCTTCTCAAAACTACACTGGCAGGTCGCGCTTTCGCTGGCTTTGGCGATAGCCTCCGCCGCTTTTCTGCGTCTGACCGGGCTTGACGAATCGAGCTTCGGGGCGGGGTTTGAATCCGTATCTTCCTTTATAGGAAAGCTTTTTATGCGAATGCTCTCGATGATTGTCGTGCCGCTCGTGCTCACGAGCGTCGTCTGCGGCAGCATGGGGCTTGGCTCGAACGGAAAGTTCGTGCGCATCGGCGCAAAGACGGTTTTATTTTATTTTATAACGGGATTTTTCGCGATATTTCTTTCGCTGTTTCTTGTCAACGCGATCGCCCCCGGGAGCGTCGCGCCAGAAACCGCAAAGCTCATCTTGGGCGACGCGCTCAAAAACGCCCCCGCGATTGAGGCGAAGAGCTCCGACATCGCTGGCGTGCTGCTTAGGCTCTTCCCGCCGAATATCGTCGCCGCCGCGTCCGACAATACCCAGCTTTTGGGGCTGATAATTTTCGCCGTCATAATGGGCGCGTTCGTAAATCTCCTGCCCGACGAATACCGCAATTTCCAGCGCAAGTTCTGGGTCGGGTTCAACATGATTTTCGAGAAAATCACGAACGTGATAATGAAGCTGCTGCCCATCGGCGTGTTCGGGCTTACCGCGCCCGTCTGCATGCGCGCGGGAGCCGACGTCATCACGCCGGTTGCGATGTTTTTCCTGACGGTGCTGCTCGCGCTGGGCGGGCACATGTTTATAACGATGTCGCTCGTTTTAAAGTCGGCGGGGGTCTCGCCGCTAAAGCATCTGCGGCACATGTTTCCCGCGATGCTCGCGGCGTTTTCAACTTCGTCGAGCATAGCCGCGCTTCCCGTCACGCTCGACTGCGTCGAGAAGTCCGCGAAAGTGCCGAGGAACATATCGTCGTTTACGATACCCCTCGGGGCGACCGTCAACATGAACGGCAGCGCGCTTTACGAGTGCGCGGCCGTGGTGTTCATCTCGCAGATTTACGCGTCGGCGGGCGGGGCTCCGCTCGACATTTTAATGCAGATTTCCATTACTGTGCTCGCGCTGCTCACGTCGATTGGCGTCGCGGGAATCCCGTCGGCGAGCCTTGTGGCGATCGTGCTGATAATGGGGGTCGCGGGAATCCCGCCCGAGGCCGTCGGGATAATCTGGATGACCGACCGTATCCTCGATATGCTCCGCACGTGCGTCAACGTTTACGGCGACACCTGCGCCGCCGCGTGGATAGCCGCCACCGAGCGCAAGCGCCGCAAGCTTCCGACCGAGTACTGACGCTCTTCCCGCCCGCGCCTATTGCCCCAGATACTTTTTCATTTCGGCGGGGCGATACGCTTTTGCCAGAGCTTCATTAGAGTCGATTATCCCTTTCTGGACGAGCGAAAGAAGCGAATCTTCCATCGTGCACATTCCGAGGTTTCGGCTCGTCTGGATTACGTCTATGAGCTGGTGGTTTTTTTGCTCGCGTATGATGTTTTTGACAGCGTCGGTGCTCTTTAAAAATTCAAACGCTGCTACGAGCCCGCCGTTTTTCTTTTCGACGAGAGTCTGCGAAAGCACGCCGAGCAGCGACTCTGCGAGCATATATCTTATTTGCGGCTGCTCGTTCGACGGGAATTGCCCGACGAGCCTGTCGATGGTCGAGGGCGCGGTTTTTGTGTGGAGGGTCGCGAGCACGAGTATGCCGGTTTCGGCGAGCTCAAGGGCTGTGCGCGCCGTCTCGAGGTCGCGCATTTCGCCGAGCATTACACCGTCTGGATTTTCTCGAAGCGACGAGCGCAGGGCGGTGTAGAAGTCGGGCGCGTGGAGCCCGACCTCGCGCTGCGAGATTAGCGACATCTTGCTTTTGAAAATGTATTCTACGGGGTTTTCTATCGTCAGAACGTGGGAGCGCTTTGAATTGTTTATTATTTCGATCATCGAGGCGAGCGTCGTGGTTTTGCCCGTGCCGTTCGCGCCAGCAACTATAAATATGCCGCTTTTGCTTTTGCAAAGCTCCATCGCCACAAACGGCACGCCGATTTGCTCGGCTGAAAATATCTGCGATGGCAGCAGGCGCAGGGCGATTTGCTGTCCGCTTTGCGAGCGGTAGATGTTGGCGCGCGCGCGTATGCCCATGACGCCTGTTATGGCGCAGTCGATGTCTCCCCCCTTTGCGAAAATTCCCTCGAGCTTTTCTGAAACCTTCGGGGGCAGCCTTGAGAAAATTTGCCGCGCGAGCGTTTCGGGCGTCGCGTATGCCGGGACGGCTTTCATCTCGCAGATCGCCCCGTCTATTCTTACGCGGGGCGCGGCGTTTTCGCAGATGTGAAGGTCGGTCGCCCGTGAGCGCAGGGCGGTTTCGATGAGGAGGTCGAGTTCGTTCATTTTTTTTCGATTTTAAAAATTATCTGCGAGGGCTTTCCCTTTGATTTTTTACCGAGCCGCCTCAAGACCTGAAACGACGCCGCGGGGTTTTCAATAGAGCCGGGCAGCTCGAAGTCGGCGGGGGCTTCGAGCGCGAAAATTGTCTCTTCCGACGCGACAAGCGCGAGCGTCGAGAGGATTTTCGAGAGCGTCGCGGAGTTTAGGAGCATCGCGTAGGGAGGATCGGCAAAGACGATGTCGAACTTCGTTCCCGCGAGAGTTTTCGCCGCCCGCGCGCAGTCGAGCGAAAGAGTCTCGAGCGAAGCTTCCGAGCCGCCCGCCCGCAGGGCTTTCGAGACCGCCGCGGCGTTTTTTTTAAGGCACGCGAACGCGCGGGGGTCGTTTTCGGCGAACACCGCGCGCGCCGCCCCGCGGCTCGCGGCCTCAAGCCCGTATGAACCCGTCCCCGCAAAGAGGTCGAGAACCGCCGCTCCCGCGACAGCCTCGCCGAGGTGCGAAAACAGCGCCTCCCGCGCCGCATCTGTGGCGGGCCGGGTTGAATCGCCTTTCGGGGCGTCGAGAGATATTCCTCTTGCAATGCCCGATGTAATTCTCATATTTCCAAAGTATGAACCTCAAACGGATTTTGTCAATTATTCTGATTTTTCCGCCTGCCGTATTCGCGCAGACGGTCGAAAAAACCGCCGACCGCGCGGGCTCGGAGACCATCGCCCTGCGTGTCGAAAACGACTTCGGATTTTCCGACCGCTACTACACGAACGGGCTTAAGCTCTCCTACACGGGCGCGGGCGACGACTTTCTCACAAGCCGCCTGCAGTTTATGCTCCTCGACGCATTGCTTGCCGACGGTTCGGAGCAGCGTTTCCAGACGGTGTCCGTCGGGCAGAAGATGTGCGTGCCGACCGATATCAACCTCGTCAATCCTCCCGCGGGAGACCGCCCTTACGCGGGTTGGCTGTATCTTTCGCTCGGATCGCATTTGGCGCGCGAAAACAGTATGGACTCGTTTTCGGTGAGCCTCGGTGTTGTCGGGCCCTCTTCGCTCGCCGAGACAACGCAAAAATTTTGGCACAGCCTCACGGGCTGCGACAAACCCATGGGCTGGCACAACCAAGTCAAGGACGAGCCCGGAATTATCATTTCCTACGAGCGCAATATGCGCGTGTTTAGGCAAAAATGCTCCGACGGCTTCGCGACCGACGGCATCGCGGCTGCGGGCGCGGATCTGGGCAATGTCATGACTCAGGCGAAAGCCCGCGCGCTCTGGCGTTTCGGCTTCAATCTGCCGTATTCTTTTTCGGCGAACAGAATTGATTCTTCCGACTCGAACGATGTCGCGTGGGTTCCGCAGGGCGGCGCGCCGGATTGGCACTTGTATATGTACGCGGGCGGCGTGGCGAGGTTTGTCGGCTACGACATCACCCTCGACGGCAACACATACCGCAGCGGATATTGCGTGGCGTCGAAATGGCTCGTGGGAGAGGCTCTCGCGGGGATTTCCGCGCGCTGGGGAGCCGTTAGCGCGGAGCTAAACTGGACGCTCAGCACGTCGGAATTTGTCGACCAGCCGCGCTCGCCGCACATGTTCTGGACGGCGGCGGTAAAGGTGCAGTTCTAATGCGGCTAATTTAGGTCGGGCGGATTTTTTGGCGGCTCGAGTCCGGAAAATTTCGGCATTTTTTCAAGGACGATTTTTTTCCAGATATCTTCAGTCGGGGTGCTGAAAATTTCGCGCGCGTCGGCTGTTGAGACGAGCCAAATGCCCTCGTTGAGCTCCGCCTGAAGCTGCCCGGGCGCCCAGCTTGCGCAGCCCGCGAACGCCGCGATCCTCGCGCCGCTGTTTTTTTCGAGCATTTCGAGAGCCTTTTCCGGCGGAATCCCGAACGAGAACGATCCTTCGGTTCCGCCGTTGTCGCAGTAAACCGCAAGCGATATCCTCTCGGGCGAGACCGGGCCGCCCTCGAAAACCTCGACCGACGAAAGCTCTCCGCAAAACTCCGCGCCGAACTCGCCGAGCGTTTTGCCCATCGGCTTGTTCACGATAACCCCGAGCGTGCCGGTCTCGGAATCTTCGAGAAGAAGCACGACGCTTTCGTCAAAAAAGAAGTCGGAAAAATCGGGGTCGGCGGCGAGGAAATTCCACGAATAGTCTCTGAAGGCGTTTTCCATATCAAAGCTTTTGTATCGACACCCCCGCCTCGGAGAAAAGGCGCATGGCGATCTCGTCGTTGTTGTAGTCGTGCAGATATTTTACCTTTTTTATGCCCGACGAGATTATTATCTTCGCGCAGTTGATGCACGGAAAATGCGTGATGTAAGCCGTAGCTTCGTTGAGCGAAACGCCCCTGCGCGCGGCGTCGGCGACTGCGTTCTGCTCGGCGTGGACTGTCGCGACTTCGTGCCCGTCGCGCACGCAGGACTCGTGCGGGGCGCCCGGCAGAAAGCCGTTGTAGCCCGCCGCGATGATCCTGTTCGGGTGCTCCCCGCCGCTTACGATCACGCAGCCGACATTCAGCCTGTCGCAGGCGGAGCGCGAGGCGATAAGCAGCGCCGCGCAGATAAAATATTCGTCCCAAGTCGGGCGCGTTCCGCGCCACGAGGCGACAAGCGTTTCAAGTTTTTCTATTATGTTTTCTTTTTCGCTCATACAAAAACGCATGAAAATAAAACCGAGAAAAAGTGCATCACCGTCCCGAGAAGGACGAATACATGCCAGACCGCGTGCGAGTATTTTTGCCTTTTGCGCAGATAGAAAAACACGCCGCCCGTGTAGAAGAGCCCGCCCAGCGCGAGGAACACGATCCCCGAGACCGGCACCGCCGAAAACAGCTTCCCCGAGACCAGAACCACGAGCCAGCCCATCGCCAGATACAGGGCTATCGACCACCATTTTGTCCCCGCGCCGGAAAGGCAGAGCTTCAGAACCGTCCCGAGAATCGCGAGCGTCCAGATTATCCCGAAGACGATCCACGCGGTCACGGGCGAGTCCATTCGCAGGCTGACCAAAAGAAACGGCGTGTACGAGCCCGCGATGAGGTAGTAGATGGCGATGTGGTCGATTTTTTTGAGGACGCGCTTCGCCCTTTCGTATGGGATCGCGTGGTAGAACGACGACGCCGAGTAAACGAAGAGCATCGACACCCCGAAAATCGCGCACGAGACGATCGCCCACGCGGAGGCGTAAACCGACGCGAGCGTCACCATCACCGCGATCGCCGCGATGCTGAACGCCGCGCCCGCCGCGTGCGTGGAGGCGTTCCAGATCTCCTCGGCGCGCGTGTACTGCGGTTTGTCCCTTTCCATACGAGTCAGCAAAAACTAATATGGGGCGCGGGCAATCTTTTTTTTGCCGCCAATCTACAATTCGGCGGAAAATTCGTCGAGCACGCGCCCGAGCCTTTCGAGCCCGCCGCGAGCCGCCGACGCCTTTTCGAGCGCGGCTGAAAATTTCTTTTTTACAGCCGCCTTTTCGCGCCTCGCGCCGCCTTTGGAGCTTCGATTTTCGTTCGAGAAAACCGCGCCGGCGCCGGCGAGATATTGCGCGTCCACGCCGAGGAACTTTGCTATCTTCGCGATTGTCGCGCCGTGGCGCGGCAGGGTTCCGCGCCTCCACGTGCTGGCTGTGCTCACCGCGCAGCCCGTCAGGCGCGAGATGTCGGCGAGAACCGCGCCGCGCTTTGCCATGAGAGTCCTGAACCTTTCGGCAAAAATTTTGTTTGGGCGTTTTTTTGTCCTTTTCTTCATAAAATGGAATTTTTCTATTTTTATGTTGACAATACAAAATAATTAGTATTGTCTTTTAAGGTTTTAATAAACCAAACAAATGTTAAAATTCAATAAAAATATTATAGATATGAAAAACATTGCCAAAAAGCGCGGGGCGCGGCGGGCTTGCGACAAGCAAAGCGGAGGGCTGAAATGAAGAACGACTATTCGGTGGACGATGCGGAATACTTTTCGTCTCTCATTCCCGAGGGGCGCGACTGGTTCAGCCCGAAAGAGGCGGGAAACATAATCGGGCGCTCCGACCAGTTCGTCAGGGACAGCTTCAACAGCGGAAAGATAATGGGGCACACCTCGAACGGAATGGCGAAAAAAGGCGCGGAGAAAAAGACGTATCTGCGCGTCCACCGCGACGCGATCGTGCTGTATCTGCTCGAGTCGGCGAACTACACGACGGAATCGTTCATGCGCTCGATTGAGTCGATAATCTCGCGGTGCAGCGCCTACCAGCTGGCGCGCCTCGAAAAAGTCATACGCGACAGGCTCTATCCCAAAAAGGGGCGGTACGTGCGCTAAACTTTTGCTTTATGCTCGCGGCGGCGGGGAATTTCCCCGCCGTTTTTTTTTGCGCCTAAAAAATAATCCTTGCAAAGAATCCGCCCGCGAAATAGGTTTTTTGCGTTCGCTTCGGTGTCGTCTCGGGTGGGCTTTCTTATTTCTTAATTCTTATTTTTTCACTATGGCTACAAGAAGGGAATTCATAAAAGTTTCGGCAGCCGCGGGCGCGGGAGTCGCGATCGGCGGCTGCGCCAAAGCCGCGAAGCAGACGGCGTTCGAGGGCTCGGAGAGGGAGTGCCTCGTCGCCCTCGCCGAGCAGATCGTCCCCGCCGACGAGTGCTGCGGCGGCGCGACCGAAGCGGGCGTGATAAACTTCATCGACAACTTCGTGTTCCGCCGCTATCCCGAGATTTTGCCCGTTTACAGAAGCGGTCTCGAGCGCTTGCAGGCGGCGTCGCAAAAGCTGTACGGCAAGCCGTTCGAGCGGCTCGACTTCAAAACGCAGACGGAGTTTATGCAAAAGATGCAAAAGGGCGGGCTTCCCGCGGACGTCTGGGGAAAATCGGGGCAGAGGCGTTTCTTTGACGAAATTCTCACGCGCTCCATGCAGGGCTTTTACGGGCCGCCGCGCCACGGCGGAAACAAAGACTATATGTCGTATAGAATGTGCAAGCTCGAGATGCCGCACGTTCTCGGACAGAACAGATACGGGGGCGCGCGATGAGCGAGATCAGGCACAAAAAAGTGGAGGCGGTTGTAATCGGCGCGGGCGCGGGCGGCGGGGTCGCCGCCAAGCAGCTCGCCGCGGGCGGGATAAAATGCGTTCTTCTCGAGCGCGGCGATTGGCCCGACTATGAAGACTCCCCCAACGACGAGCTTATAAACCAGCGAACGCACGCCCTGCGCAGCCTGCACGGGCCCGACGTTCGCAAGCATGGCGCTGCCGATCGCCCGCCTTGGATTCCGCTGATGGAGGACATCGCCGCGTGCGTGGGGTCTGGCACCGTCACCTACGGGGCGATGGGCTGGCGTTTTATGCCGCAGGATTTCAGGCTGCACACGCTATATCCGCAGGTGAAGGATTCCGCGCTCGCCGACTGGCCTATTTCGTACGACGACCTCGAGCCTTTCTACGAGCAGGCTGAATACGAGATTGGCGTTTCGGGCGACATGCGGACAAACCCGTTCGCGCCGCCGCGCAAAAAGCCGTTCCCGATGCCCGCGTTTGAGTACAACCGCGAGGACACAACGGTTCTGATTCCCGCGATGAAGCGTCTCGGGCTGCACCCGTTCCCGATTCCGATGCTGCGAAACTCGGTGCGCTACAACGGGCGCGCGGCGTGCCTGCGCAACCACACGTGCTGCGGCTATGTCTGCCCTTGCGACGCGAAAAACGGCACGCAAAACACCGTCATTCCCGCCGCGCTGAAAACGGGGAATTGCGAGCTCAGGGTAAACTGCCTCGCGTACGAGGTTGTCATGGACGGCTCGCGGGCGGTCGGGGTTCGCTATTTCGACGAGGACAAAACCCCGCACTTTCAGCCCGCCGACATCGTGGTGGCCGCCGCCAACGCGCGCGAGACCGCGAAGCTTTTGCTTATGTCGAAGTCGGACAAATTTCCCGCGGGGCTCGGCAACCAGAACGACATGGTCGGGCGGTGCATTCATTCGCACGTCTATTGCGGCGCCGTCGGGCTTTTCGACAGCGACGTTTCTTCGGAGATGGGCCCCGGCGCGACGGTCGCGATTTCCGACTTTAACCACAATCCCGATTGCGAAATTTTCGCCGGCGCGCTTTGCAGCGAATTTTACACACTTCCGTGGGCGCGCTCAAAAATGCGCCCGCCGGGAGCCGCCACATGGGGGGCGGAGCACAAAAAATTCCAGAGGGAAAACTACCGCAGAATGCTCCGCGTAATAGGGCCCGTCCAGGAAATCCCGATGTTTGAAACGCGGGTAGAGCTCGACGAGTCGAAGCGCAACTGGTTCGGGCTGCCGATGCTCAAAGCGCGCGGGCGCAAGCACCCGCTCACGCTCAAGCAGGCAGAAATAATGACGTCCGCCGCCGCGTCGATTCTCAAAGAGGCGGGCGCAAAGACGGTCTGGAAGCAGACTGAAAAGCCCAATCTCAATTTTCCCAACTCGGGCGGGCAGCACCAGGCGGGGTCTTGCCGAATGGGAAGCGACCCGAAAACGTCGGTCGTCGACCCGAACTGCAAAGTTTGGGGAACCGACAACGTGTTTATCGGCGACGGCTCCGTCCACGTCTCGAACGGCGGCTTCAATCCGGTTCTGACAATCATGGCGAATGCGTTCCGCACCGGCGCGCACATCGTTAAAACTTTCGGGAGGGCAGGGGCATGAAAAGGCTTGTTTACATAGCGGCGTCGCTCGCGGTTTTCGCGGCGGTCGCGGCGTTCGGAGGATACTCCGTATGGAGCGGGCTCGACCCCGAAAAATCCTGCGCCTCGTGCCACGAGATAAAGCCGATGCACCAAAGCTGGAAAACTTCGGCGCACTCGAAAATCGCGTGCACGCAGTGCCACGGAACGGCGTTTTCCGACGGCATTCAGGGCATGTGCGAAAAGGCGGGAATGGTGGTCTCGCACTTGGCGGGCAACGTTTCAAACGTCCGCCTGTCCGAGAGCCAGAGGCTCGCGATTATGAAAAGGTGCGCCTCGTGCCACAAGAACGAGTCCGCGAAATGGAGCCAGGGCGCGCACTCGACGACCTACGCGAACATCTTTTGCGACAAGACCCACAACAACGCGGAAAAGCCGTATTGGGACTGCTTCCGCTGCCATGGAATGTTCTACGAGGGCAATATAAACACCCTCATGGACTTGGAGGGAGCGCCCTCGAGTTGGCGGATCAAGGACGAAAAGCAACGCGCGCGCCCCGCGATACCCTGCATGGCGTGCCACCAAATCCATACGCCCGCGCCGCAAATTCCCGACTTCAAAAATTGCAGAGAATCCGCCGCGCCAAAGCTGTCCGCGAGCAAGAGCGCGCTCTATTCCCGCGCCGACGCCGCGCACATCAGAAGCGACCTTCTCATCGACGTTAAGCGGTATCTCGACGGCAAGTCCGTCAAGGTTTCGGGAGAGGCGAGCGCCAAGCTTTGCGCCAACTGCCATTCGCCGAATTGGCGGCGCGAGGCCGGCACGTCCGACGACCGCACTCCGGTCGGCGCGCACGAGGGCTTTAGCTGCGTCGTCTGCCACGACCCCCACTCGAATTCCGCCGCGGCCTCGTGCGCGAAATGCCACGACTGTTCCGCGGAAAAGTATAAATTTAAAAGCGGCAAGTGCCCGCAGTTTATCATAAAAAAATAGAGCCGCGCGCTCTTTAAAAGAAAGGGAAACGATATGCTGAGATTGCTGGTTGTTCTGCTGGCGTCGGCGACCGCCGCGCTCGCTTCGGTCAAAACCGCCGCGCCGTCGGACGAAATTCTGAACGAGCGCGGGCTGTATAGAAGCTGCTTCGTCTCGCCGCGGTCGGACGAGCCGGGCGTCTATTTTTTCAGAAAAACTTTCGAGCTCAAATCCGCCCCGAAAGAGTTCGCCATAAACATCGCCGCCGACAATAGGTACGAGCTTTACGTCAACGGCAAATACGTCTGCCGCGGCTCCGCCGCGGGCGGAATCTTGAACTGGTATTTCGACACCGTCGACATCGCTCCGTTTCTTCGCGCGGGCAAAAACGCGGTCTGCGCGAGGGTCGCGTATATGGGCGATTTCCGCCCCAACGCGTGGGAGACGGCGGGCGCCGCGCTCTGGATTCAGTCGAACGCGCAGGAACATTCGTTCATCGACACGATCGACCCGGGCTGGAAAATCGCCAAAGACGAAAGCGTGTCGTTTTCAAAGGGCGTGATGTACGCCGTCGCGGCTGAAAATTACGACGCTTCCAAGCTCGCGCGCGGCTGGAAAGACGCGGATTTCGACGACTCCAAGTGGGCGCGCCCGCGCCGCAACGGAAAGCCGTCAAACCCGAGGCACTACGGCGAAATCCACAAGCGGCTTCTTTGCCCGCGCGATATCCCAATGCTCGAGGAAACGCCGTTGCGGTTAAAGTCGGTGCGCAAAATTTCGGGCGTCGCCGCCGATCCGGCGAAAGTCGGCTTCATCAGGGGAGAGGAGTTTGAAATTCCCGCGAAGACTTCGTGCGAGATTTTGCTCGACGCCGGCTGTCTTACAAACGCCTTTACGCGCCTTTCCTTGCGCGGCGGGCGCGGGGCGAAGATATCCGCGCTTTACTGCGAGAGCCTCGCAAAGCCCGGCGCCGACGGAAAAATCTCGATCGCGGGCAAGGGAAACCGCGGCGAGATCGAGGGCAAAAAGCCCGTCAGCCCGCTGGCCGATACGTATCTCGCCGACGGCTCCGAGGCGTCGTTCGAGTCTTTCGATTTTAGAACTTTTAGATACGTTCTATTAAAAATAAATACCGCCGAAGAGCCGCTCGTTTTGCGCGATTTTAGCGGCGTCTTTACGGGCTATCCGCTCGCCGAAAAGGCGAAGTTCGAATCGCCCGACCCCTCGCACGCCAAGATATGGGAAGTCGGCTGGCGCACGCAAAGGCTCTGCGCCAACGACAGATTTTTCGACTGCCCGTTCTACGAGCGGCTGATGTATGTCGGCGACACGCGCATTCAGGCTCTCACCACGCTTTACGTTTCGGGGGACTCCGCGCTCATGCGCAGGGCTATCAACCTTTTCAACCTCTCGCGCCGCAGCGACGGGCTTACGTTCGCGCGCGCCCCGAGCAGAATCCCGCAGTTCATTCCGCCGTTTAGCCTCTACTGGATAGGCATGCTGCGCGACTACTATATGCACGTCGGCGACGCCGAGTTTGTCGGGCAAAACCTCGCCGGCGTCGAGGCGGTATTGAACTGGTATCTTGAAAAGCTCGATCCAAAAACGGGCATGCTCGCCCCCGACCTGCCGTATTGGAATTTTGTCGACTGGGTTGTCGGCTGGGACAAGGGCGTGCCGCCCGAGAGCGCGCAATCGGGCTCGGCGATTGTTTCTCTGCACCTTGCGATTGCCCTGCGCGACGCTGCGTTTCTGATAAGGAATTGCGGCAATGGCAGAATAAGGGGAGATGCGCTTTATTACAACAGGTGCGCGACTAACATTTGCACAAACGTCTATAAACGCTGCTGGAACCCCGAGCGCGGGCTTTTGCGCGACGCCGAGGGCGTTGAAAAATACAGCCAGCACGCGAACATCTTCGGAATTTTGTCGGGTGCGATTCCGCCGTGGGAGCGGGCGGGCGTCCTCGAGCGCATCGCGCGCGGGGCGAAGTCGTCCTACGCGCCGCACGCGCCCGACGACGTCATGGAGGCTACGTTCTATTTCAAGTTCTATCTTTTCCGCGCGATGAAAATGCTTGGCAAGGGCGATATGTTCCTCGACTCGCTCGATCCGTGGCGCGAGATGATTGATGTCGGGCTTACGACGTTCGCGGAAAATCCGGAACCGACCCGCAGCGATTGCCACGCGTGGAGCGCAAGCCCGCTCTACGAATACCTCGCCACGGTCTGCGGGATAACGCCCGCATCGCCCGGCTTCGGCAGTGTGAAAGTCGCGCCGGCGCTCGGCAAGCTCGGGTGCGCGCGCGCGAAAATGCCGCACCCAAAGGGCGAGATTAGCGTCGACTTTAAGCGCGTCGGGCGCGACGGAATTTCCGCGAAAATAATCCTGCCCAAAGGCGTCCTCGGCGAGTTCGTCTGGAACGGAAAATCATACGGGCTTTCGGGCGGCGAAAATTCTTTTGAAATTCCCGAAATCTCGACAGTGCGCGTGCGAAAAGGCTTCCACAGCTTCTCGGCAAAAAAGCAGGTCTTAAACTAGGTTTTCGCCAAGCATACCCGAAAGGCGCGCAAAGGAAAAATCCCTGCGCGCTTTTTTTTGCGCGGGAAAGCGCGCGGAGTTCGTCGGTTCCGTTCCCGCGCCCGACGTCTCCGCGCTCGCCCGAAGCCCGCGTTCGCCCGAAGCCCGCGCTCGCCAGAAGCCCGCGCGGGCTTGCCAGCCGCGCCCCGCGCCCGCGCGCGTATTTATTTGACAAACCCGCCGCGCCCGATAAATTTGCCGAAAAATTTTGTATGATTGTTAAAGATTTTATGAAAGGCCTTGTGTGGCGGCGCAAGGACATGATTTCAACGGAAGATTTGACGCTTTCCGAAGCGAATACGATTTTTAAAATGGCGGACGCCTTCAAGGCCGTCGTCAAGGGCGGGGGAGAGAAGCTCCCATACCTCGCGGGAAGGACGGTCGTCAACCTGTTCTTCGAGCCGAGCACCCGCACGCGCACCGCGTTTGAAATGGCGGCGCACAAGCTCGGCGCCGACGTTATAAGCATCGCGACAAACGTGTCGTCGTCGGTCAAGGGCGAGACTCTCAAAGACACCGCCCGCAACATCGAGGCCCTTATGGCGGACATGATCATCGTGCGCCACAGCTGCTCGGGCGCGGCGAAATACCTCGCCGACAGGGTGAAGATTCCCGTCGTCAACGCTGGCGACGGCGCCCACGCGCACCCGACGCAGGCGCTCCTCGACGCGTTCACCATGCGCGAAAAATTCGGCGGAAAATTCGAGGGCAAAAAAATCACGATCCTCGGCGACATTCTCTTTAGCCGCGTCGCGCGCTCGAACATCTATCTTCTCAAAACCCTCGGCGCCGAGGTAACCCTCGCGGGTCCCTCGACGCTCGTCCCGCGCGAGTTTGAAAAGCTCGGCGTGCGCGTCTGCTACAACCTCGAGGAGGCGGTCGCCGACGCGGACGTGGTGATGCTTCTTCGCATACAGCACGAGCGCCAGAGGGCGACGCACTTCCCGTCGGTCGCGGAATACGCGAACGTGTTCGGGCTTAATCTGCGGCGCGAAAACCTCCTGAAAAAGGGAGCGTTCATAATGCACCCCGGGCCGATAAACAGAGGCGTGGAGCTCGACACGCCGCTCGCGGACTCGCCGCGCTCGGTGATTTTAAACCAAGTGACAAACGGCGTCGCGGTGAGAATGGCGGTCTTGAACCTTTGCATGCACGCGGCAAAATAAAATTGTTTTTGATATGAAGAAGGAATTTATCATAAAAAACGCGCGGGTAATCGACCCCTCGCAAAAGCTCGACAAAGTCTGCGACGTCTGCGTCTCGGGCGGCGTGTTCGCAAAAAAAGTTTCAAAGAGCGCAAAGGTTGTCGACGCGAAAGGGCTTCTGCTCGCGCCGGGGTTTGTCGACATGCACGCGCATCTGCGCGAGCCCGGGCAGACTTCAAAAGAGTCTATCGCGACCGGAACGGCGGCAGCCGCCGCGGGCGGCTTTACGACGGTTGTCGCCATGCCGAACACCGTCCCGCCCGTCGACAGCGCCGCGACCGTGAGGCTTGTCAACGACATCATTTCCGAGACCGCAAAGATTAGAGTGCTGCAAAGCGCATGCATTACCGAGGCGCGCGCGGGAGAAAAGCTCGCGCCCTTCGGGACGCTGAAAAATCTCGGCATCGTGGCGCTTACCGACGACGGCTCGTGCGTGCAAAGCGCCGAGCTTATGCGAAACGCCATGGAATACGCCAACATGTTCGGGCTGCTCGTCATGGACCACTGCCAGGAATACACCCTCACGCGCACCGGTCAAATGCACGAGGGCGAGTGGTCGGCGCGCCTCGGGCTCGGCGGCTGGCCGTCGTCGGCGGAGGACATCATCGTCGCGCGCGACGCCATCTTGGCGTATTACACGCATTCTCGCATACATCTTCAGCACATATCGAGCGCGCTTTCGGTCGACATAATTAGAAACGCGAAGCGGCGCGGGGTGAAAATTTCCGCCGAGGCGACGCCGCACCATCTTTCGCTCACCGACGCGTGCCTCAAAGACTACGACACCAATTTCAAAATGTGCCCGCCGGTGCGCGCGAAGTCCGACGTTGACGCCCTGATTGAGGGCGTCGCCGACGGCACGATTGACGTCGTCGCGACCGACCACGCCCCGCACACCGAGACCGAAAAAGACAGAGAGTTCGACGCCGCGCCGTTCGGCATAACGGGCTTCGAGACGGCGTTCCCGGTCTGCCATCGCGCGCTCGTGGAAAGCGGGCAAATCGGTATTTCAAAGCTCGTTGAGCTTATGTCCACGAGGCCGGCGCAAATTCTCGGCATCGACGCGGGAACGCTCAAAGAGGGCAGTCCGGCGGACTTTGTCCTCATCGACGAAAACGCCGAGTACGTTTACGATTCCACGCTGTCGCGCTCGTCAAATTCGCCGTGGCTTGGAAGCAAGCTCCGCGGGAAGATTGTCGCCACGTTCTGCGGCGGCAAAAAGGTTTTCTAATTTATGCTTTTCGCCGCGGCAGCCCTCGGGATTTTTTCGACCGCGGCGTTCTGCGCGGCGATATCTCTCACCCGCAAAAAAGCGGCGGGCGTGGAGGCCGCGGATTTGGGCGCGGCGGGAACGGCGGCGGTTGTGGCGGTCTTTCTTTCGATGTTTTTCGCGGGGGCGTCGCTTTCGATTTTCATAAAATCGGCGGGCGTCGGGCTCGCGGGGACGTACGCGCTCAACGCGGTTTTTCAGCTCGCGTTCATCGCGGCGGCGGCAGCGTTCGCGCGGAAATTCTCGGTGCGCATGGGCGCGTCTTTCGGTTTCGCCGAAATAAAAATCGGCTTCGCGTATTTCATCGCGTCGCTTTCTGCGCTCGCGTGCGGCGGGTGCATTTCAATCGTCTGCCGCGAGGTTTTAGGCGTCAATATCGAGATGCAAAAAGCTGTCGAAATGTTCGCGGCGATAGACTCGGCGGCGCTCAAAGTTTTCGCGTTCTTCGCCGTCGCAGTGCTTGCGCCGGTCGCGGAGGAGCTGTTTTTCAGGGGGCTTTTGTATCCCTGCGCGAAAGGCTGGTTTATGCGTGCGTTCTCGGAAATGCGCGGATCTCCCGAGCTCGACGTTCTCAGGCGAAAGGCGGCGACGGCCGCCGCGGCGGTAGCGGTTTCCGCGTTTTTCTCGGCGATACACGCGAGCGTGTTCGCGGCTCTTCCGATTTTTATGGTCGGGATAGTTTTGACGTGCTGCTACGAGCGTTCGGGCTCGATCGTCGCGCCGATGATAACACATTCGCTTTTCAACATTCTAAATATTTCGGTTATTTTGTGCTCCTAAAATGAAACCGTTTTCGCAGTCGGACAACGCCGCGTCGCTCGGCGAAAAGCGGCTCATCGCGCGGGTGCTTGAAAACTTCGGCTCATGCGCCGGCGTCCCGCCTCCGTTCGGCGCGGGCGACGATTGCGCCGTTCTCGAGCCCGCTCGCGCGGGCGAAAACGTCTGCATCACGAGCGACGCCGTCATCTTGGGGCGCCATTTTTCCGAGGGCGACCCTCCGTTCGCCGCGGGCGAAAAGCTCGTAAAGCGCAATGTAAGCGACATCGCCGCGATGGGCGCGTGCCCGTTCGCGGCTCTCGCGAGCTCGATTTGCTCGCCGAACGTCTCGCTCGCGTGGCTCGACGAATTTTGCAAAGGCGTCGGCGCCGCCGCGCGAAAATACGGCATAAAGATAATCGGCGGCGACTTCGCGTCGGTCGGCGGAGATTTTTTCTCGACGCATCTGACGCTGCTCGGGCGGACGCGCTTCGCGCCGCTGACGCGCTCGGGAGCGCGCGAGGGCGACATTCTTTTTACCACCGGCGCGCTTGGCGCTTCGCTCGAAAGCGGTCATCATCTCTCGTTCGAGCCTCGCGTCGAATTGGGCGAATTTTTCGCCGCGAGCGGCTTAGTCGATGCCTGCATAGATTTGAGCGACGGCATGGGGTCCGACCTTCGCGAGATCATTCCGCAGGGAATGTGCGCCGAGGTTTTTGAAGAAAAAATTCCGCTTCGCAAATACGGCGATAAATGCGCGACTTTAAAAGGCGCCTTCTGCGACGGCGAGGACTACGAACTGTTGGCGGCATTTTCCGCCGGCGCCGATTTTGAAAAATTCAGCCGCGACTGCGCGGAGCGTTTTGGCGCCCCGCTTTACGAAATCGGCAGAATAAAAAAAGCGCCTTCCCCTGAAACGAAAGGCGCCATCTTGCTAACATCCAACGGAATCTCCACCCCCGTCCCCCACGGCGGCTTCGATCATTACTGCCAGCCTTGAGCCTTTTTTATGTCTTCTTGGACAAGACCTATGTATGCTTGCCCTTTCGAAGCCTTTTCATATGTCTTTATGACTTGTTCGAGAATGTCTTTGTGTAATCCAATCTCCGAAGTAAATACTGAATAAAAATCCATATTGCTTGTATTGCGTAGTTCATGTTTTGCAATTGTTGACATATCCATCATAAAGATTTTGTATTTTCTCTCGAAGAGAGGTTTGTCCATGCGTGATTTTAATTCTTTCAAGTGTTTTCTAATTGTTTCACCCAAGAACGGTAACATTTCACAGTCAGAAAGATTTTTTGTGGTAAAGAACTTAAGATATGAATCTGTAATTCCCTTTATTCTTTCGATATAAGCTTTTTGTTCGTAGTATTTTTCAGGCGAGAATTTTTCCCATCTTTTGAATACATCAAGTCTTATTGCCTGAAGCGGAATGTAATCGTTTTCCAAATATCGAATCATTCGATTAACTTCGCTTCTGTCCATCCAGTTTACTTTGCGAAGCTTTACCGGGGTTTCAATTAAAATTGAAACTGTCTCTCGCGTCGTCGGATTTACGACAAGCGTTCCCACGCAGAAATTGGGGGGAAGATTTGTTGCCGAGGTAATCGTTGTACTTTTTACGGAATTTATCTTTATCGGGTATGAAACTGTTTTCTGTTTGAGCTGACCAACAATATATTGCGTTGTGCCAGGAAGTTCCTTGTATTGTTTGTCATTTATGAATACAGCATTTTTACAGCTTTCTGGAACGTTTTTAGGGAATATAATTACAAACGGAAGTTCCTTGGAAACATATATTTCCTTTTCATTGTATTCAAGCTGTTCGCCACGTACGTTTGAAAGTGTAGTACCGGGAAGAAAATTTCTGAATGGCACGAGCATTACTCGTTTTCCTTGAATTTCGGTGAATACTGCTGTTACGCTTTTTTCTCCGTCGGTCATATAGGTTTGCGTAGAGAACATTTCGCGCGCGATTGCGTCAAGTTCGCGATGGGTTAACGGCTTATCTGGGGTGTTGGTTGATCCGGTTTCCGCGTCGCTGACTTCAACGGCGGTTGCTTCGGCGGGGCGGCCTTCGAGGATTTCTTTTATGGTTTTGAGCTGCGCGTCGAAGTCTCCGGGGTATTCTTCGGCTGCAACTTTCTTTACAAGGGCAAATGTCCTCGGGCGCAGCTTGTCGGTCGTGAGGGAGTCAATTTGCATTTTCGCCGCAAGCGCCGTCTGCATGGATTCGACAAGCGTGTTGATGTTCATTTTGCCTTCGCTCTCGAAGCGTTTTTTTATCGCCTCATACGCGGGCGCGCCGAGCTGGGTCTTGAGGTCTGGCAGTTCTGCCGCCGCTTTCGCCTGCTCCGTGATGAAGCCTTCTTGCGACAGATAGTCGAGCGGAAATTTTTTGTCGGCGAATGATTTTATCATCTCGACATCGGCAGCGTCGATTGTGAACGACAAATTTTGAATGTTTTCCCACGCTTCGGTTTGCTGTTTTGCCCAAGCTTTGGCTTTGGCTGCGTTGTCGGGATTGAGCTCGGCGGCTTTGGCGTCGAGTTTTGTTTTCAAGTCGGCGGGCATTTCCTGCGCGTATGCTGAAAGGAGCGCAAATGCCGCCGCGCAAAATGTGGCTACAAGTGTTTTCATAGAATTAAAAAGACCCTATCTTTTGACCGCGTTATGTCAATATTTGTTTCGGAAAAATCGACCGCAAGAAATAGCTTGATGATGTCGGCGTTCTTTGCTCTTATTGTGCGCTTTCATGAATCTACTAAATAAAATTGTGTCGTCGGGCAGGCGGATTTTGTCTGCGATAAAAGGCGGCGACGTCAAGAAACCGAAGGCGTCGAAGCCGTCGCGCCCCAAGAAAAACGCCCGTCCCGCGCGTTCCGAAAACGGCGGCAAGCCGCGCGCGCCGCAGGGCAGACGTGTCTCGTCGCAGCGTCCGGAAAGGGGAGGCGGAAAATCCCGCCGCCCGCAGGGCAGGCAGAAAATTTCAGCCGACGCCATCGCTCCGAAAGCTTCGGCGCCCAAAGAAGTTCCCGCGCCGTATTCGATGGAAACTCTCCGTGCCGAGCTTCCCGATTTCGCCGAGCTCGGTCTATCCGACATCGTCCTTTCCGCGGTCAAAGACATGGGCTACTCGACGCCGACCCCCATTCAGTCGAAAACCGTCCCGATTATCCTTACGGGCGCCGACGTTATCGGCACGGCGCAGACGGGGACGGGCAAGACCGCCGCGTTCGCCTTGCCAATCGTCAATATGATCGGCGCGCACGAGACCAATCCGCGCGTGCTCGTCCTAAGCCCCACGCGCGAGCTTGCCTCGCAGACGGCGGAGGCGTTTGAAAAATTTTCGAAATACTCGCCGGTTGAGACTCTGCTCGTGCAGGGCGGCGTATCGATGGAGCGGCAGATCGCCGCGCTGAAAGCCGGCGTCGACATCGTCGTGGCGACGCCCGGGCGCTTGCTCGACCTGAACCGCAACCGCGCGATTTCCCTCAAGTCCGTCAAGTGGCTCGTGCTCGACGAGGTTGACAGAATGTTCGACATGGGCTTT